>Ga0315321_10000039_pt1 | contig 69673 bp, 47 predicted proteins | sample M180m21515metaG_FD_203464 | JGI IMG/M metagenome (GOLD analysis project Ga0315321, IMG submission 203464) | Ammonia-oxidizing marine archaeal communities from Monterey Bay, California, United States - M1 80m 21515 | ecosystem: Environmental > Aquatic > Marine > Intertidal zone | place: USA... | reverse complement strand
AGAAGCTGTACGGGTCACGGTGCGGCTTGAAAATCCTTCGCTTCGTTTTGTGCGTCAGGCTTCGGTCGAGTATCGTGGCAAGTGATTCCAGCATGAGCGATGGCCGGCGTTCTACAAAACTACTTCTGACGTGTGCAATCACCGTATTGACGTTGGGCGTCCTGATTCGAACCGCAGGACTGCTGCAGTCCAATGCCATCGCAGCTGAGTCAAACGAAATCAATTTGCAAATGGAAAGCCTGCGCAGTCGGCTTTGTAAAATCAAACAGGCTGATACCGATTTGGATGATATGAAATGGTCCCGCATTCAGAACAGCCTACGAACCAGTGATCCCGAGCTTCTCAGCAAAACTCAGATCGTCTGGCAGCGTTTCGATCCCGCTGCTCGTGTTCGCCTGCTTCCCGGCCTGGATGGGCAACCAGGCACCATCAATTTTGACGACAATGCGAACGGTGTTACCGATGATGCCGGTGAACTTGGTGCAACCTACAGCGATGACCTGTGCGTCGTCGAAGCTTCGCAATCACCCCCTTGCGAAATCAAGCCAAGCATCGTGCTACAGCGAGGTGCTTACATCCCTGCAAAACTGATTTCCACCAAGCAGTTTCTGCACTCAGATCGCGTCCTGATCCTATGCCAAGGCAAAGATGAGTCGTGGTCGTTTGTGCTGGACTGGTAGCGGTTCACAAGGTGCAAGCATGCAGTGAAGAGTGCAAGCATGCAGTGAAGTTTGAAAAAACCCCTCAGGATCCCATGCTTTGTGCCTCGCATTCTGCGTGCAGGTGACCTCTATCTCCGGTCACTTTGAAGGGAATCACCGCTGCCGGAACGGTAGTTTTTCCGGGCATGTGGTCCGCATTCCCTCGTCAAGAACCAGCCAGAGAGGCAGGAATGGGGCGAGAGAGCCTCGCCACAATTCGTAGTATTTGTCCCGAACGGCTACCTAAAGGTAATAACCGCAACCTTAATCACACTGCTTTGGCGGTAACGACGCTGCGGTCTTGGCGGAGTTGCTTGCATCTCTAAAATCAGCGGTCTGGATGTGAGCTTACTCGGAAAGCAGTTCCGTTCAGCCTGACTCGCCGCCGAGCGATACCGATCTTGTTTCCGTAGCACATTGGAATTCCATTCCCTTGGTTTCAGATCGCTGTTCAATTCATACATTTTCATCTCTCCTTCCCTGACGACTGAACATGCCTGACCACCACACGTTGGATATCAAACGCGTTGCCATTCTGTTTGCCGGGGGTCCTGCCCCGGCGGCCAACGCCGTGATCTCGACTGCAGCTTTTTCGTTTCTTGAGGAAGGCGCTCAGGTATTCGGTATCAAGCACGGTTACAGCCGTTTGGCTGAATACACTGCGGCCGGTCCGTTGCAGGAAGGTGAAGACTACATTCACTTTACCCACGATACGCTGACGCACGCACGCAGTAGCCGTGGAATCATGATCGGGACTGCTCGAACCAACCCGGGTAAACATGTCAGTGCTCCGGAGCACCTCAAAGACGCTGAACTGGTAGCTCCGCTGCGTCGTGTTTATGAAGGTCTGTGTTCGCTGGAAGTCGACGCTTTGATTTCGATCGGCGGTGACGACACACTGAAAACAGCCAACAAGATGAAGATGTTCCAGGACAATCTTCCTGAAGATGCTCGTCGATTCCCCGTCATTCACCTGCCCAAGACCATCGACAATGACTATTCCGGCATCGACTTCACGTTTGGATTCTTTACCGCTGTCGAGACACTTGCAGAGGAAATTCGAAATCTGAACTACGACGCTGCCGCTGGCCGCGCTTACTTCCTTTGCGAAGCAATGGGCCGCAGTGCGGGCTGGCTCGCCTACGGTGCTGCGATCGCTGGAGAAGCCAGCATGGTACTCAGTGTGGAAGATGTCACTGGATCACTGGCCGAAGAAGAGGTTGTGAATCAGGAAACGGGCGAAACACGAAAAGTGATGGCTCTGGATCGCGTGATTGACCGCATGGTCGATATGATGATGGCCCGTGAACGAGAAGGTCGAGAGTACGGCACGATCGTCGTCGCAGAAGGCATGGCAGAATACCTGCCGACCAAGTACCTAGATGGCGTGAGCCGTGATGACCACGGACACATCAATATCTCCTCAATCAATCTGTCCGCGTTACTCGCCAAACTCTTGAGCGAACGCTACAACGAGCGGACCGGGCGAACCCGCAAAATCAACGGATTGCAACTCGGTTACGAATCCCGATGTGCCCCCCCTCACGCCTATGACGTCATGCTCGGTTCCCAACTGGGTGTAGGAGCCTACCGAGCTTTGGTTGAAGAGAAGCTCAATGGTGTCATGGTTTCAGCATCAGGGCAATTGGATTTGCACTACGTTCCGTTCGAGGATCTGGTCGACCCCGAAACTCTGGTTACCAAAGTTCGCTTCATCGAACAGGACAGTGACTTCCACCGTCTCGCACGATTCCTCGAAACGTGCATCGACAGCTAAAAGTCAGAACCGCCAGATCATAAAAATTCACACGCAGTCCCGGCCAACACGGGCCTGCTGCCCAGCCTGAAAGATGCGCTGCTGCATGGTGAACTGCTACATGGTGAGCTGTTGCGATTTTCAGCAGCTGCGTGTGAAATTCGGGCGGGCAGCTACCAGCTACTTATTTCACCGACTCTGCCAAATTCCCGGCTGGTCGACCGAGCCCCCCCCTGCATTGAGGGGTGCGATGGGTTAGCAAGGCTTTCGCGTCAGCATCTAGGCGTCAGTCCAACTTGGCATTTTGCCCGTCACTGAGCACACATTACGCATGACGTCTTCGTAAAAAGTTGCCAGAAACACTGCTTAATCACCCATCTTGGTGAAAATAGTCTGTTTTTTTTCATATCGCGAAACCCCGCAGCGGTCTGCAGGTTTGTAATGTATCGGTGTGTTATTTCACCGAGTTCGCAATGCATTGGGCAATTACGACTTGTCAGCTCACTCTGGAAACTGAATCAATGAAACTTTCTCGCAAGGTGACTGGCCTTTTATCAGTCGCACTATTGGCATTTATCGTTACTCCCGCGATGGCCCAAGACCAAGGCCGAGGCCAAGGCGGTCGTGGCGGAGCTGGGGGAGGCGGCTTTGGTGGCCGCACCGGCGGCGGGGGAAGCATGTTTGGTGGTGGCGGTGGTGGCGATATGACCATGACTCTGCTGCGAATTGAGGCTGTTCGCACCGAATTGGAAATCTCCCCCGACCAGGAAGAAGCCCTCACCAAAATGCAAGAGCAAGGTCGCCCCGAAAGACCTAGCGGCGACTTTCGCAACATGGACGAAGAAGAGCGAACTGAATTCATCGCAAAAATACGAAAGCAAGCTGAGGAACGAGCCACAAAAATGAAGGAACAGCTTGAGGAAGTTCTATTCCCCGAGCAACTCGAGCGTTTGCAGGAAATCAACATTCAGCTTCAAGGCATTGCCGCGCTTCGCAACGCAGAAGTCGCTAAGGAGCTGAAAATCACTGACGCCCAGAAGAAAGAGCTTGAAGAAGTTCAAGCAGGCCTGATGGAAAAGATGCGAGAAGGCATGCGTGAGCTGTTCTCCAGCGGAAGCCGCGACGGAATCCGTGAGAAGATGGAAAAGATGAGAGACGACATGGAAGGTGATGTGCTTGGTGTGTTGACCAGTGATCAGAAGAAGAAGTTTGAAGAAATGAAAGGTGAGAAATTCGAGATGCCCGAGGGTGCCTTTGGTCGTGGTGGTCGTGGTGGATTCGGCGGCCGTGGTGGCGGAGAGCAAGGCGGACGCGGTGGACGTGGTGGCGGAGAGCAAGGCGGACGCGGTGGACGTGGTGGCGGAGAGCAAGGCGGACGTGGTGGACGTGGTGGCGGAGAACGTCAGCGTCCAGAAGTTGAGTGATCCAATCCACCTGAAGTTCTAAGAATCGGATTGCGGCGAAACGCTCCGTCGCTCCTCCGACAGGGGCAGGTTCCTCCAGGAGCCTGCCCCATTTTCATGCGCGTTCAACAGCACTACTCATCACTTTTGTTGCGGACGCCCGTCTTTAGCAAAGCACCAACAAGAGACAGCCCAACGACTCCGCAGCGTGAGATTCGGCATCCCGCTACAATCCGGAGCTGGCGTTGATGCAGCGGCACCCAGGCCGGCTGAAAATAAGCAAGCCAACTGAACAACGAAATACCGTGTTCAACAGCAATCAAACAGCGTGGCTCATGGGGGCACACGATGAATCAAGCGACCTGCCTAACGTCATCGTCATATGCCTGCCGAGGCCTTACCTTTCCCTGTTCGTCGATTTTCAGCTGATCCAACGCCTGTTGCAATCTGCCGACCGTACGCCCGACCGCACCACGATGTCGACGAACCAATTGCTGGGCAGCGTTACCGAGTGATACGGCGAAGTCTGGATCACGAATACATCGATCAACGAAGCCAATCAGTTCCCGCTCGTTGTGCAGCCGCTCTGCTCCGTTGGCCTCAATCAGACACCCGGCAATTTCTTTGAAATTGCGAGTATTCGGTCCGAACGATACAGCGCAGCCATATCCCGCCGGTTCCAGCATATTCTGACCGCCTCTGTCGCCGAAACTTCCACCCACCGTCGCAATATCAGCAACACCCCACCAATGCCTGAGTTCACCAATGGTATCAATCAGAATGACCTCATTGGACTGCCAGATCTCTGAGTTCGGCGGTGACGATTCAGATCGTCTTCGTAATTGAAGCCCAGCATCGGTGACGACACCGGCGACCCTATCGAACCGCTCCTTATGTCGAGGCACTAATGCAAGCCTGAGCTGTGGATGACGGTCTCGCAATTCTAAGAACGTAGCGATTGCCATCTGCTCTTCGCCTTCCTGCGTGCTACCGAACACCCACACTTGATGCGATTCATCGACGCCGGCCCAATCTTTTCTTTGGTTCACTTCTGGCACATCGCGATCATCGGGTGCGTCGTCAAACTTCAGTGAACCAGTAACCTGGAGCCGTTCTGAAACAGCGCCGCACGCTTCAAAATTTCTGCGTGAGGTTTCATCCTGACAGCCTACCCAATTGAGTCTACTGAAAATCGGCTCCGTCAATATGCGGAATTTTTGATAGCCTCTGCAACTTCGTTCGCTCAAACGCCCATTGACGATCATGGCAGGGCAACCTTGCTTGGCAGCGATTCGAATGAGGTTTGGCCAAAGTTCCAATTCAGCCAGTACAAGCTGCACGGGATCAAGCCCGCGCAATGTCCGTCGCACGGCCCACGTGAAGTCGAGTGGACAGAAAAAGACGCGTTGGCTTCCAAAACGCTGCACCGCCAGATCGAAACCAGTATCGGTCGAGGTACTGACAACAATAGGCAACGTAGTCGTACGCTCAAACTCTTGGATCAATCGGGGAAGTAGATTGACTTCACCCACACTCACGGCATGAATCCATACACAACGTCTTCCACCAGTGATGGCTTTGGCCTCCGTGTTGGACAATCCCCACAATTTTTGACGTACTCCTCTCCGGTACCGTCCGTGCCGAACCATCCGATACAGGATGACTGGCGAGAGCAGCATGAGCGCCGTCGCATAAAGCAGGTTTGCCAACATCGGATTCCTTTCCGTCGCTTGCCTCGATCTCGATCTCTCGCTCAGGCCTGCATACGCATATGGCAGGCTTTATATTTCTTGCCACTTCCGCAGGGGCAGGGATCATTGCGTCCCACCCGCGGACCCTTGTTTCGAATCGGCTCAGCCTTGGCCTGTTCGGTCTGATTGCTTGCTTGAGCAGCCTGCTGACCGGCTGTATTTGAATCCGCAGCACCACCCCCAGCGGAGGCGGCAGAAGTAGCATCGTCATGTCTTGCTTGCCCCTCGACCCAAGTGCTGCGAATGAAATCTTCATTGAGCGACGACTCCATTCGGAAGATCAGGTCAGTCACACGCTCACCAATGGATTCCCACATCGACTCAAACAACCGCATACCTTCACGCTTGTACTCAACCTTGGGGTCCATCTGGGCGTAACCCTTCAGACCAACGCTGCTTCGTAGATGGTCCATTGTCAGGAGATGATTCTTCCAGGCATCGTCGACAATTTGAAGCAATACCTGACGTTCCATTCTCCTCATTTCAGGGTGAAACCGATCATCAACAGCCCCACCTACCGTCAGAGCTAATTCTCCACGGTTCATTCGGGATAGATCTTCTTTGGCAACGTGATAATCCAGTTCACCTGCCAACCACTGAGTCAGTGCGTCGAGACTGCCATTACCTCCACTGGCCACTGCGGCAGTCGTTTCTTCGCTTGCTGCGCCAAACAAGTCACTGACTTTGCTTTCAGCGTTTTGAGACTGCCGTTCTGCATCCCCACCAGCCTGACGACTATATTCGACCAACTGCGACTTGAGTTCATCACGATTCAAACGGACTTCGTCTGCATTCAGATTCACCTTGAATCGACGCGAGACCCATTCAACCAGTCCATCACGATCCAGAGAAAATTGAGCCCCCTGTTTCTCAGTAAAACGGGACAAACCGGTTAGCACCGGATACTCTGCTTCTTTGGAGTTGTAAGCTTTCTCAGCACGTCGATACAACTCTTCGGCAACGCTACGTCGATCTTCCACGTCACGGAACTCATCAAGTGTGGTTTCGATACCAAACTTGTGCTTCATCCAAGCTCCGAGGGTGCGAAGTCCAAAATCAGCATCGAGCATCGGCGTCCCTTCGCTGATATCGATCCCGGCAATTCGGGTTTGAGCGCGTTTGATCAATTCATCGACCAATTCTTGACGCTCCATACGTTTCAACTGGTGCTCTTGGTAGTTACCGCCCTGTTTTGTATTTGCCCAGGTCACCAACGCTTTCCAATTCCATTCATCTTCCATCTCCTCCGGAAGATTCTCTTCCACCATCTCAGCAGCAACAACTTCGACTTGCCTTTCGGCTTGATCGTGTGCATAACTGCTTGCCATTTTGAAATCCATATTCAGGAAATCACGTGGTTCCAACTGGCAATCCAATTGCCCACCAGCGTAAGCAGCAAACGACTCTACACCATAATTGGGATCCAGAAAGGTCTCGACAAACTTGCTGATTTGCCCGTCCACGAGGTCCAAGACCATCTTGCGTGAACTGTGTCCATCCAACAGATTCTGACGATATCGATAAACACGTTTTCTCTGCTCATCCATGACTTCATCGTAGTCAAGCAGACTTTTGCGAATTTCGTAGTTCCTTTCTTCAACCTTTTTCTGAGCAGCTTCCAATCTGCGAGTGACCAATCTGTTCTCGATCGAATCATGATCTCCCATGCCCAGTTTCCCCATCATGGTTTTGACAAAGTCACCAGCAAAGATCCGCATCAAATCATCTTCGAGAGACAGAATGAATCTGCTGCCTCCTGGGTCACCCTGACGGCCACAGCGCCCGCGAAGCTGAAGGTCAATTCGTCGCGATTCGTGTCGCTCTGTCCCGAGCACGTAGAGTCCACCAATCGAGCGAACGACTTCGCCCTCCTCGCTCATTTTCTCTCGTTCATCGATCTCTTTCACGAGCGTATTCCAAACATCGTCAGGCACTTCGAGCCTTGTTGGATACTCATGCTGCAACTGTGCCCAAGCCATTGTTTCCGGATTACCACCGAGAATGATGTCTGTACCACGTCCCGCCATATTGGTCGCAATGGTTACGGCATTCAATCGCCCTGCCTGAGCCACGATGTCTGCCTCACGACCATGTTGCTTCGCGTTCAAGACGTCGTGTTTGATCCCACGTCGTTCAAGCAAAGCTGACAATCGCTCACTCTTCTCGATGCTGACCGTACCAATCAGAACCGGCCTACCCTTACGTTCGACTGACAAGACATCCGTTTTCTCAAAACGGGTTGGTGTTTTATCATTCTTAAGGACGATGTCAAAGTATTCATCAGTCTCCTCTTTGATCATCCCCCAACTTTCCGGCGACTTACTTTCTTCTTGCAGATGATCTGGAACATCTGTCCTGTTGTGAACCAGAACATCCCACTTGTGAGCGCGTTCTACTGCGCTTGCAAGAGCTTTGAATTTATACTCCTCAGTCATGTAGATCTTGTCAGGATACTCAATTCGCTCAAGCTCCCGATTCGTAGGAATCGCAACGACATCAAGACCGTATATTTTGAAAAACTCGGTCGCCTCGGTCATCGCTGTTCCGGTCATGCCTGACAGCTTTGAATACATCTTGAAGATATTCTGCAAGGACGCGGTCGCAAAAGTCTGAGTCTCCTGCTTGATAGGCACACCTTCTTTTGCCTCAACGGCCTGATGCAAACCATCACTCCACTGCCGGCCTTCCATCAAACGACCAGTAAACTCGTCAACAATCACAACCTGTCGATCTTTGACAACGTAGTTGACATCGCGTTTGTAAAGGAAATGAGCCTTGAGCGAATTGTCAATCAGGTGTGGCCATTCCATATTCCCGGCGGTGTAGAAACTCTCAACGCCTGCCAACTTTTCAGCTTCACGCACCCCTTCATCGGTTAGCGCAACATTGTGCTGTTTCTCATCAACCGTGAAGTGCTTTTCTTTAACAAGTTGTCCTGCAACACGATTGGCTTCCTTGTACCGCCCCATGTCCAAATCAGCGGGGCCACTGATGATCAGGGGAGTTCGTGCTTCATCGATAAGAATGTTGTCGACTTCGTCAATGATGGCGTAATTCAAGCCACCCTGACACTGCTGCGCGTCTCGGGAATAACGATCGTCGCCCTTGGACGCTGGACGCATGTTGTCACGGAGATAATCGAAACCAAACTCGTTGTTGGTTCCGTAAGTAATGTCGCACATGTAGGCAGCCTGCTTATCCGCTGTCGACATGCCTGACTGAATTGCGTTGACCTTCAATCCCAAGTTCATGTACAACGGCGCCATCCATTCCATGTCACGACGTGCCAAGTAATCATTGACAGTTACGACGTGCACGCCCTTACCTTCCAACGCATTGAGGTAAGCCGGCAGAGTCGCCACCAATGTTTTTCCTTCTCCCGTGACCATTTCGGCAATGCCACCAGAATGCAACACCATGCCACCGATCAACTGCACATCGTAGTGACGCATACTTAAAAAACGCTTGCCACCCTCGCGGCAAACAGCAAACGCATCGGCCAAAATATCATCTAACGTTTCACCTTCGCGCAATCGCTTGCGCAAGACATCCGTCTGACCACGCAGTTCGTCATCTGACATCGCAGCATACTTTGGCTCCCGTTCGCCAATCTCATCGACTCGAGACTTGAATTTCTCGACCTGACGATCGTTGGCCGAACCGAACACAGATGAAGCCACCCGCTCGACTCCGGCAAAGAACCAACCGAAAACAAGACCCAGCAGGTCCCAGATTTTTTCAAGAACAGACATATCGTTTTGGTTAAATGAATGGTCGCGATGACCGGTTGCGATCGAATTGGACTGAATGCTTGCAATGAGCAGACAAGGCTAAAATGCACTGCCTTGGCTCTGACCCCAGTGCGTGGATGACCCACTCGAACCAGATGACCACCTGGATCCGAAGCGGAGATTTGAACGCCAGCGACAATAATCACACGCTCAAATCACACGCTCATCGAGGCGTGATTGGAGGTGTTTGTTCTTCCTCTCAGTGCTTGCGACCAAAATCAGGGACGCGCGCACCGGCCCTAACTTGTTCCAGTAGCTAAAGTTACGCGGTTAGGGAAAATGGGTCAACTGCGGTTGTCGCTCGCTCGTTGTACCAGCCCCACAAGCTTCTCAAGAAACACAGCGAAAATTCCATAACCCCAGACCAGAAAACACCTTAAGACCATTTCCAAAATCAGGCATCGAGAAAAATCTCGCCAAACACAAACAAACACAAGCAGCAATCAAACGCAATATTGCTAGCAACTACCGCCGGCGGCGGATGACTAACGGAATTCATCCCTCAATTCATACGCTCTACCCCGACACACACGGCCCACGAACCGCACGGGCGGACCCTGCGTGCAAACGAGCCTCAGCAGAGCCAAGGTGACGCGTTGCCTCAGGATGGAGACGTCGCACTCGTAAATCCCGAGTCAACAGCGAAAACCACTTGCGGAATGACGTGAAGGAATTCAGTTAATGCTGGGTCCGAAGAGCCAGGTACGCACGGAACGGAAAAGAGGAGCAAAGAGCATTACCAAACCTGCAACCAATAATCCGTAGATCGCCAACACCACGTTCAGCACCGCTCCCTGAGTGAGCGTAGTGAACAACGCTCCCGGAAACGTTTCAATCGCATTCCCTCCAAACAGGGCTTCTGTGCAGCCTACCGACAAAATTCCGCAACTCATGTCAATTACCAAGCCAATGGGAAAAAACAGCGTGAGAAGCATGCGTGTTATGTAAACGGACCGCAAAGTGATTGACATCAGACGATTTTGTCGCAAATCAGTCAGCGCCGTTTTATAGTCGAGAATGGTGTAACCACTCGCAAAAATGAGCACTCCAAGCACCATGGCAGCAAACTGGCCCTCACTAACTTCCGAGCCCAAATAAAAACTAGGGACTGCGCTGATTGAACAGACAAGGAACCAGCGAATCGCAGCTCGCCGAAGCGACGGGGGCTTCATGTTTTTTTGCCGCCCACCCTCACCGGTCAAACCATGATGCAGCTCAAGCTGAGCCTCAGGCGGCGTATAGGGATTCAAATCTTCTGACACGTCGTGAAACCAATTCCCCATGTTGAACTCGGCTGTTCCGTGAAAATCGCGACAAATACTACTCGTTTCGCAACTTTCAAAGCCAGTGGACCATATTTTCGCCTCGCCTCACAGCAACACCCTCTAAACTAAATAGGGAAACGAATCGCGCTGCAAAGACGCAGTGGTCTAACATAGATGACTGGCTTGGCCATAAGTTAACCAGTACGGAGCGTTACCTGTAGCGTAGAACCGCTCAGATTTTACTAATCGTGTTGCAGACCGACTGGACGCGCTCTAGGTGCTTACTTTCCATACAGTAGTCCTCAACAATGAATTGGCACTTGTCACCCTCCGTTGTGCATTGCTGAGCTGAACGCTCGATCATATTGTCCTGTCGTTCTTTGGATTGAACCTGTTTCGTTTGACCACGACTTCCTTTTCACCTGCTGCGAACCGGTGCTCACTATGCGTCGATCTATGCCGTGCAACTGCTTCGGACATTCACGAACTCACTCATGGTGGTTCACCGCCGTTCGCTCTGCGTTCTGCCTGCTCATCAGCATGCCATTGCTTGGATCGAACTTGACCTATGCTCAATTTGGGAACGGGAATGGTAACAACGGCAACGGGCAACCGACTAATCGTCCCAACACCGGAAACAATGGGAATGCACTTCCCTTCGGCAGTGTGGAACCGGTGGGGCAGTACCCCACGCGAGAGTACTACGTCGGCCTCGAAGCTTATCGTGCTGGTGATCTGAAATCAGCCTTTGACTTGTTCGAAGCATCAGTACGAACCAGTCGCCGCAATACGGAGGGACGTTACATCGAAGCGATCCCGGGCTTGGCCATGTCAGGTGAGTGTCTCTGGCAGATGGGTGACTTGCCGAGTTGTCGCCAGAAGGCAGATCAGATCATCCAGATTTTAAATCGTCACAGATTCCTAAGAGGCGTGAACTGGAACAATGCAATCCAACCGGGTGTTGCTGTTTCAAAGCGTGCTTTTTTGTGGCCGGATGCTGCCGCCGTCCAAGTAACACCTTTTCGAGACAAGTTGCCAGTCGCATCAGGGCAACAAATCACGCGAGAGACGCTACAACAGAGCGGCACCATTGAAACACCGAGTGTTCGCAATTTGGATGTGGCGGAAATCATGCGTGGCATCGCAATCGCGTCTTATCGTCGCCGCGTCTTGCTTGGACCTCTGAGCGAAAACGACCCCGGAGCAAATCTGCTACTTGACTCAATTAAATACCCAGCTGAACTTCCGCTTCCGATCGGTAAAACGATGATTGGAGCAGCCCGTAGCGTTGGATACTTTGGAAAGCGGGATGACCAAAGAATCATTGGAGATGCGCAAAGCGTCGGGTTTTACAGCGGGACCGCACATCCACTTTCCGCAATCACCATGTTGGCAGCAACCAATGCGCTGGTTGGAAGCAAGAAACCAGAAACAGCGATCCCCGTTGCGATGAGAACCGTCCATGTCGCAGCAGCTTTGGGGCAACTCGAGTTCATCGGCGAAGCGTTTCAACTTGCCGCAGGCAGTGCCAATACGCAGCAGGCAGGCCAGCTTGCCCAATCTGCCAGCCTGATCGCCGGAGCCTTGATTCGTGAGTCACGTTTTGCAACTCTGCATTGCCTCATTGCCGGTGCTGACGCGGCAGTCACAGCCGGCAATCTTGAGATGGCCAGCAAGATGCTGAGCGGTGCCGAAGCATTAGCCAGCCGAAGGGATGTCAATCTCCCTCGATTCAATGCCTACGCTTCCTATGTCGGCAGCCGAATTGCAGCTGCTTCGGGATCAACAATCACCAGTACGCAATCGAGCGTATTGGACCAGGCAATGGTTCCCATGATCACCTTTGCACTGAACACTCGCAACCGGCGACAGGTTCTGGTATCCATGCCGCGTGTTTATCAGTTCAACTTGATACAACAGGCCATCGGCAATTCACGTGCCGACAACACAGTCGCAAAACTACTGGAATCCTACTGCGAAGATCCACCTGTCCAAGTTTGGCGCCGTGACCCGGTAGATGGTCTGGCAGCAGTCATGGTTGACCGCTCGGCTGCCCATGTCGCACGAGTCAACATGGCAGCAGCAACTGGCTATGGTGAAAATTTGCTGCAGGCGATCGACAGCATGCTGGCGTCACGCTTTCACCGCCAACTGCCGATGGGAGGACGCGTGGCTCAGGTTAGAGCAATCGCTCGGGCCGACGAAAAAGATCTGCCGCCTGCCGTCGCAGAAATGAGAAACAAACCAGGCAACCCAATCAGCGAGGTGCGTAAAGCAGTTGCCATCGCCGGCAAACCGACACTGGCTGGAATGACGACAGCAGAAGCGAAAGCATGCGTCGCAGCCCTGTCCAGAATCCATCTGCCGCAGGTGACTTTGCCAACTCTCGAGAAAAAAGCTCCTGCTGCAAAGCTACCCGCCAAAACTGGTCTACTGACTTTCACCTCTGTTGGCAAACGCGTTTACGCAACGCTGTCAGCCAAAAATAAAATTGTGATGTGGACCATCAACGGAAGCAGTCGTATTCCATCTGAAATTGCCAAAGTGCTTCGAGGAATTGGCGTCGGCAAGACCCGCGGAGATCGCATTCCAGAGGACGAGTCATGGAAGAAAGATGCAGTCGCTTTAAGGCGTCATCTGATTCCTGAAGATGCAACCATCACCGCTGAAAAGTTTGATGAGTTGATCATCGTTCCTGACGGCCCTCTCTGGTACCTACCATTCGAATTGCTGCCGCTCTTGGAAGCAGATTCGCCGCTGTTGGGTGATGAGATCAAAATCCGCTACGTTGCGACTCCGGCATTGGCCTTGCAACCGATATCCGCGAACCCAGCCAACAACACAATTGGAATCGCAACCGGTAAGTTTTTTGCGCCTCGCGATCTCGAGCAGAATCAACAAATTGCAGATTCCATTATCGAAGTCTTGAATGATCCGCTTCGTCTTCCTGACGCAGACAATACGCCGACCGCATTCATGGGAAGTGAGATTGGCCACTTGGCAATCGCCGCGCCCCAGACACCTAACACCAGCAATTTCCTGTTAACTCCGATGGCTCCTTATGAGCAAAGATCGCCGCTTGGGAATCTTGCAGCATGGCTACGGTTCCCCGCCAAAGTTCCCGCCAGTGTGATCCTTGCAGGTTTCCGCACACCAGTGGGAGTTGGACGAATGGGTGATGGATCCGAAATTTTCGGCACACTTGTCGCACTCAACGTTGCCGGGGTCCGCAGTATTTTGATCAGTCGCTGGGCGGTCGGTGGTAACTCAACCGCCATCTTACTCAAAGAGTTCCTGCAGGAATTACCCTTCATAGGAATGGATGAAGCGTGGCAGAGAGCCAAACTGGTTCTGCTCGGCACAGATCTGGATCCGGCAGGTGAACCTCTCCTGACGCAAGCAGAACACGAGCGTGAAGGACTGACTGGAAAGCAACCGCTGTTCTGGTCCGGGTACTTAATCTCTGCGCCACCAAAAGAAGCGCCAGCAAAAGCAGCAGCACCTGCTGCTGCCAACAATTAGTTCGTCATTAACGCGAACAACATCTGTTGTCCGATAAAAGCGCAGATCTCGCGGAGGGACAACAGACACTGCAGTTCTTTGCGGACACAACTTTTCTCGCTGAGTTTTCAATTGCACAGCCGCAAGACGAGCGGTCGCAAACTGAACCAGCTTTCTGAGAGGCTTTCTGAGGCACGGGCACGTCAAGCATCTACTCGTTCCCCCCAGATGATTCCTGGCAAGTAGATCACAACACCAATTGCTGCTGCAACGATCCAAGGTGGCACAATCGACACCAAGCCAGGAATTCCCAGAGCTGGTCCAAACAAGATGATGACAGAAGCAGCAGCAGCGAATGGTGTCATCCGCCACCCTGAGACAAAACTGGAAAGGGCCAACAATAGACCGGCCAGCCCGAGTGACCAAGCATGAATGTTCCATGCCAGCAACATCGTTTTTGGTTCCGCGTTATTGGCCGTTGCGGCTGCTCCTTTCAACACATTGCTGACTCCATCAATATCCAGGTCCCCACTGCGTACAGTTTCGAGCGCGTCAAGTTGCTTGAACTGATCAAACAGTCCTCGACTGTTCCCCCACAGAGCGAACAAGCAGAGCAACAGGCCGCCCGCCAGCAATCGCGTTTGCCCTCCCAATGCGAAACGGGCAACTGCCAGCGGTTCACGCTTTCTTCGATACTTTCCACTTCTTGCATCTGCAATCATCTGTTTCATTCGAACCCGTTTCTGAATCGAAGCTTGATCATTCCGCGATCGCGTTAACATTTCAGAGCCAGCATCTACTCGGGTATTTTCCATGACTGCAGCGGCAATTTGCCATGCGCGGTCACGAGCCTCGTCTGCCGAAAATCCTTCACGTTCCAGTCCTCGCTCTTCGATGATGGCCAGCCTCTGATGATCACGCATTTTCTGATGTTCTTCAGTCTTACGGCGAAGCAGGTCACAAATCCGATCACGCAATGATCTGATCTCAACAGAATCATCAAAGGATGAATCATTCCGCAGGTTTTCGCGTATCTGCAACAGTGACTCATAACCGAACAATGCCTCAAACAGACTTTGCCAACTCCGTCCACTGTAACGGGCAATGAACAAACGCAAGCCATCTTCATCGGTCCCACTGAGTCGCAGATCTCGAATGAATCGTTCTGCTTTCTCCAAGGGAGGACATTGAGCTGCCCAACCGGGGACGACAAACATGCGTTCTTTAATGAGCCCAAAAACCAAACCCAGTAAAATGCCGACCAACAGCCCGGGCCACAAACCAGCAAAGATTACGAACAAACTAACCGTCAGCACCCCAACAAGATTCAGAAACCACTCCCATCGAGACCATGACCCCATCCACTTGCGCAAATGATCAACCACAGGACTGCCTGATCGCCGAACACCTGACAACAAGTCAATTGAAACTGCACCGGCGATAATACCGAGCCCTGCCAGAACCCAGCTTGACCCGCCACCAAGCCACACCAATGCGCAAGTCAACACAACGCTGAACGCCAGACAAATCCACATCAGCATTTTGGACAACTTTGTCAGACGCGTTGCATCACGATACTCCTTTGCAACTGTCTCCCAAGTATCCGCCTGCTCAGAAGACGGCGAAAAACCGCTTTCCGCAGATAGCCCGAGATAGGATTCCAAATCACGGATCATTCCTGCCAGAGAGTCATATCGTTGGTCGGCATCTTTTGCCATTGCCTTGGAAACAATTCGCTGCAGTTCCTCAGGCACCCGATGATTGATCTCAGTCAAATTTGGTGGTTGGGCGGTGGCGTGCTGCTGTTTAACATCTGACACAACCGTACCTTCAAACGGCGGACGCCCTGCGAGCATAAAAAACAAGGTGCAACCAAGAGAATAAATATCAGCGCGGGCATCGACTCCTGCCGCATCAGCACTCTGTTCGGGTGCCATATAAGCGGGAGTTCCCACTGCGGTGCCTTGCATGGTTACTTGCGTACCACTTGCCAAATTGATTGCCTGCTCCTGTTCAGAATCGGTGTCACCATGATCAGGAATTTTAACGAGCCCAAGATCTGCGACTTTGATAACCCCATCATTTGTCAAAAGAAGGTTGGCTGGTTTGATATCACGATGCACCATTCCGTGACGATGTGCGAACTGCAATCCACGTGCAGCTTGCAAGGCATAGCTGACCGCAAGCCTCGGTTCGAGCCTTCCTTTTTCTCGAATCAAATGATCCAGCGGTCCACCCTGCACCCACTCCATGCTGAAAAAGTGACGGCCAGCATCTTCTCCGAAGTCGTAGATTTGAACGACATTGTGGTGGGTCAGTTGAGCGGCGGCGTAAGCCTCGCGTGTGAACCTGGCAAGAGAAGCAGGATTCTCGGCGAGTCGTCCCCGAATCGTCTTCAAAGCAACTAAACGATCCAATGAGATCTGCTTGGCCTCATAAACAGTACCCATCGCACCGCGTCCCAACAGTCGTAGAACACGATATCCACCTAGGCGATCAGGAATGCTCGTCAAATCTGCGGCTTTCGCCTCAGAATACGCATTTTGCTCTGGTTTTTCAGACACAGCGCGCTCAGAAGAGTGCTGCGTTACCTCGAGTTCCGATCCAAGAGCGGATTGCCCATCTGAGTCAATTCTCAGATCAAACGGTTCACCACAGTATTTACACTTAGGTCGGTAACGCCCCTTCTTTGGCTGACCGAGAGACAGCGATTTCTCGCAACTGGGACAGTTGATTCGCATGCACTGATCTCCTCGAGCAAAGACGCATTGACCTGCAGAACCATGGTAGCAGATCGATATCGACGAAACCTGCTTTGCCCGCTGTGCACGATCAGACCATCAGTCGCTGCCTCAATTTATGGCAGAATTCACGCCAATCAATTCTTTCCTAACCACCATCGTGAAATGCGGGCACGCCATCGGGGCTGCTGCTCGATACTGAGACCCTGATAATGATCTGCGTATCGCATCAGAACTTCTCCGATGCAAGCCAACTGCGACTGCTGATGATTCGAGGCAGTGTTCCGGACATCTTGAACAAGTTGCTCACTCGTCATCGAATGCATCCATTTTTCCGTCTCACACACCAGAGACACGAAATCATCCACATCAAATTGAATTCGATTCTCAAGACATTGAATGCCTGTGGAGTTTTTACCCAGCCAACGTTCCAATGCAGTGATACTTGACGTTGCATCAAGAACACAAACCTTACCTTGGTGATCCACCGCAAGATTCCCAGCGTGAATCGCCCCATGGGTTGCCCCTGACCGATGCGCCGATTCAACGGAAAAAGCTACCGCCGCCAACTGTCGCCAGCGTCGCAAAACAACCGTTTCATCGAGTTCAGCATTAGTCGATTCATCGGCATCCAACGCGTTGGTCATGGCGTCGGGCGGACCGCTTTCGGTGCAGTTCTGTCTCTGCGATGTTGATCTCGAGAATGGTGCTAACTGCCACGAATTTGCAAATTGCCACGGACGAATGATACCCAAATAACCCATTTGAATCGCGGCCATCCGTGGTGCGATCCAGTGAGCATTCTGGACGCGAGACGCGGCTTCACAGACGTCCAGCAGATCAGTTACCTCTGCGTCTGTAAGCAACCGCGGCACACGGATAATTTTCATTGCAAGCGGAACCCCACGCACGTCGTCACGCCCACGCAGTAAACAACCGTCCTTGGTACGAGCAAGGCATTGGTCGAGGACGAACCAATCTGGAATTGCGAGAGGATAATCCTCACTTAACTTTTCGATAGATACATTTTCTTCATCCGGTGGAATCGCTGGATCAACAGAAAAACCACTGAGCTGGTCATCTCTCTCAGCCATCGTCAACGATGAAGTAAAAGAATGCGGCGTTTCACTAAAACCAAACCCGGAATTTTGCGTCGCGGGATTCAAATGAAAAGTGGGAATATCTAAATGCAGATCAAGCTGCGCCAATTCATCGATTTCACTTACAAGATCGGGAAACCTCTTGTAGTAAGACGCAATCTCGATGGTCTCTTGTAACTCAGCGGCGACGCATAATTCTGCATCAATCAGATCCAACAAATCACTCGTCTGATCAAGCTGGGGAAAATCCTGGACGTATTCCTCGGCATACACCGGATGCCCTGTTCGATGCTGATGCATCAGATCAATGCATGCCAGATCAAGAACTGCATTTCGGTCGACTGGTTGCCCCCTGAGCAAATCACCCAACGTGGCTGCTGCATTGTTCTTTCGTTGTTGACTGAGCCAGTTGATGAGCCCATCAAGGGTGATCGTAGATACATTGAGGGAGTCAGTCATCGTGCTCTCCATCGCAGAATCCAATTTCTTCCCGCACACGGTCCAAAGCTCTTCTGACCCTCATTCGCACGGCATCCGGCCTCACACCAAGGGATTCACCGATTTCGTTCCAATCGCGATTCTCCAGCATCATGCTGACAGCCAAAGCATCTTCTTCATTGAGTAAATCCTTGATACGTGCAATCACCTCTCGGTGCAGTGCTATCTGGCTCGGTGAATTCCCACGATTGGCAACTGACAACTCATCGACAGGAACGGGCTCGTTACGACGAAAATCGCGGCATTGCCTTGCCAACCGTCGAAATGTATCAAGCACTTGGTTATCAATGGCTCGCAACACATACGCGAGCGCATCATCCGGCGTCACACCCTTGGCATTAAAACCTCTCGCCATCTCTGCCATGACATCATTGCAAATGTCCATCGACTCCGCTTGACCGGTCAGCCCATACTGCCGCAGACGAGTCCTCGCACGACGCCGGAACTGATCTCCAAATTGATGCCAAATCGCCTCCACTGACTGACTTTCACGAGACCAACTGTTCGAATCTGGACCAACATTGCCACTGGTTGGTCTGTGCTCATTTTGACCGGTCATCCCAAGCCTCTTTGTTCCATCCAGACGAAAACCACCCACAGTGGCTCTTACGCTGCATCACGAAATACATCTCAATCCATCCTTTTCATGCGTGGATCAGCAATTCGAGCCTTCATTAAATGCAGCAAGTGACGTCCGCTCCCATGGAAATGTCCAATCCTGCACTTACTCATGGTCCCTGCTTGGATTTCACCAGCTTTTTTCAACGCTAGCTGTCCCTGCAATCGACAAGGCGTCAAAAAGTCCATGTACCGAACATGATGTAAAAATAAGCGTTGCTGCCTTCCTTGTGTGGCAACACACCGGCCCGCTGAAGAATTCAGCGAAGCTCAGCCGACAACAAATCATTAAGATGTTGGCAAGCCGACGGATAGCCTTCAACATAACACGAAAGCGTGCTAGAGAGTGTCAACCAGACATCACGAATGTCGATCAAAGTTCATTAACGATGACGCCGGACTCAAAGTCCACGACATCATCATATACATCTTGAAAATATCCAAATGCACGGTGCTTCTGACAAGATCAATATCCAACAGATGAGCGAAATACCCTCTGGGGATCCTCACTCGTCAGCGTATTGTTCGTTGCCTGCGGAATTGCTTCCCTCATCTTGCAACGTGGTTGTTGCCGCACTGTACTGATAACTAGCTTCTTGGAATAGTTGCATCGCCTCGCGAACATAGATGATCGCAACGATACCTGTCATTGCAGGAGCCAGATAGATAAGGAAACCAGTCAGAAACATGTAACAAACACCGCCACACGAAAGTGCCCCCAGAGCATACACCAAGCGAATCACTCCCTTGAGCTGTATATTGCGGGCTTGCAGCCGCGCGCTGCGTTTAATCGCGACACGGGCAGATGTATTCGCCAACTCACGCATGGCATTGAGATCAGTGTCTCTTTCCGGCGCCAGTGACCTGGGGATGAGGGGAGCATTCGGATCGAGTGGTTCAAGATCCTCTTCCTGAGCAGCACCAGTGTCAGCTGAAGCATCATTGCCAAGGTCAGCATCCGGAGGAGGATCCGTGTCGCCACGTACATGCTTGAGCAACCGATTCATGTACGCTTCGATGGTGTCGTCTTCATCTTCGCCGTCGGTTAACGGTGAATCAGATTCAGATTCATCACTGCCTAATCCACCAGCAGCGGTTTCTTCAGCAGCCGATGCATCATCGTCTTCAATGTCATGGTCGATGCCCTGTGTGCGTGCATAGTCGCTTTCAGAACCATCAACTTCGGCATCGACTTCGTAAAGCCCGACATTGGAATCGCTAGCGGTTCCGTCTGGCTCATCGAGAGTCTCCGAACGAGGACCGAAGCCGTCGTCGCTTGCTTCTACTTCAGTGGACCAAGTTTCTGATTCAGGACGCATGTAGCCGGTGAAACGAAGGCCTTCTTCCTCTTCACCCGAGTAGGCGAGATTCGAAAAATCGTCTAACGAACTGTGGGGTTCGGATACTGCCTTTGATGGCAACTCATCCTCAGCTTCCAAATCCTGAATTAGCTTACTGGCAAGTGAACCACCAACCATCTGATCGCCATCGGGCAACTCGCCATCGACCCGCATCTCATCCTCAAGGTGCGTTTGCAGCGTATCGGTGTCTTGCTCAGATGAATCGCTGCTGGACGTAACATGCTCATCGGAGCCCACAGCGACATCTTGTTCTTGGTCGTTGACATCAACCGGCTGACTTCCCGGATCTTGTTGAGAATCATCCTGAGCTGAATCTGCTTTGGGAACGTCAGATCCTACGTTACCAACCTCTTCCCACACAGCATCGGCTTGGTAGGCACTCGAGTCATCCTCCTGAGGATACTCATTTTTCTGGGTAGCCGCCTCCAGCTGTACCTGAGTTTGCTCATGATCGAACTGCATGGTTTCAAGACGTTCATTGGTAGACTCAAGCTGCTCACGGAGCGATTCAACCTCTTGATGGGTGGGTCTTGCTTCCACCTCCTGGCGAGATTGATCCCGTTCCTGCTTCACCTCGGTAAGCCGGCGGGTCAAATCATCATTTGCTTCACGCAGTTGGTTGAGCTCGTGATTCGCCTGCTCCATTTCGGAAGACAGTTTTTCAACGGCCGACCTCAGTTCACTGGTTTCCGCGATCCACTGTTCCCGATTATCATCTCCACGAACTTCGCTTTCGGAGACAATGTTTTCCAGTTGCTGTACAGATGAGCAAGCTTGCTCATAATCAGCACGAAGAACCTCAGCCTCATTTCTGGCCTCAGAGACCATCTGCTGCAACTCTTCAACCTGCTTCTTCAGATTCTCAGCTGCTGCTTCGCTTTCAGACAACCGCGTCAACTGCTCGGACTCACTGGAACCGTGCGTAGTCCGCAAGTGAATGATCTGTTCTTCCATCTTGGCAGCCTGTTCCTCAGCTGCCAACCGTCGTGTCTCACTTGCCGCATGATCCTGCACTGCTCGGTCACGCGCTGCCTCGAGCCCAGCCCTCAGCTGTTCGTGCTCCGTACGCTGATTCTCTTCGCGAGCCGCAATTTCCGAATGCTGTTTGGACAGTTGCTCAATCTGGGTGTTGAGCGATTCAAACTGCTCGCGCATCTGGGCAACGGATTCGGCTGCCGATTCAGCCTGTTGTTGTGACTGATGGAGCCGGCGAGTCGCCTCTTCGAGCTGACTACGGTATTGCAGTTCCTGATCGCGAAGCTCTACCTCACGAGCATGAAAACTTTCTTCCCTCAGACGATTTTCCTCGCGGATCGCCAACAGTTCCTGCTGGCGTTGGGAGAACTCGTCATAAAGTTGAAAGTTTGCCGTTTCCTGCGACTGCAAACGAGTTTCGCGGCGGTGAAGAGTTTCTGCACGCGACCACAGTTCAGTTTCCCGATTTCGCAACTCGGATTCGCGTTCATCCATACGACCTTCGCGACGATCACATTCAATTTGTCGCTCCCGCCACTGGTCGACTTCCCGCCGTAAACGATCACGCCAAAGCATATTCTCTGCAGCTGATCCCTCTGAAGCTGTTCCGGAAAAACGGCTCGATCGATGCTCATGCTCCGCAGTGGTTGAACGAGCAAAGGACTCCGAGCCTCTCGCTTCTTGCTCTTCATCACTCTCGGTGAATCTCGTTTCGCCTGCACCAACGCCTTCTCTTCGCAATTCCGTTCCCATCGGCTTCACTGACAACAGTTCAAACTGATACTGCCCTAGGCGAAGAATATCTCCCACACTCAGGTTGGCTTCAGTCGTGCGCGTGCCATTGACTTGGACCGGCACAGAGTAAGCACGTACAATGATTCGTGAAGCATCACGAAGCAGCACGGCATGCATTGGCCGAAGCGTATCGTCGCTCAGTCGAATAGAACATCCCTCTGCGCTGCCAAATGTATATCGATTTCCAGTTAATCGAAGACGACGAACAGGTGACCCTGGACAGGTCACTCGGAATTCAATCGCTCCGCGATCACGAGGCTCCAGACCGATCACCTCATCAACGTAACCGGGTCCCGAAGTCTCCATTGCGTGTACCATTTTCTGAATCGTTGATACGCCCTCGATAGAGTGCTTCGCGTAGTCGCCGCCGGCAGCCGAATGATGCATATCGGGACGGCGCGGTGGAATTGCAGAAACTGGCTCCTGGTGCGGTGTCTGTTCCGCTTCCGGGCTTCTTTCGCCTGCCAAGTCCTGGCCGCCTACATCATTGGAATTCAAACTGTCAGTCGAATCCTGCCCCGATTGCTGGGCAGCGTCCTCGAACGGCGATCCGTTGTTGTGGTTCGTATTCACCGCCTCTGTTCCTTCCGTGTTGAACAACGCTGTTCTGGTTTTGGATAACCGAATGAATCAGCCATTCCGCATCGCGGCGTGCAGTGCGCGCAAAACCATCACGGAGATGCGCAAGACCGCCTTGTCCTGTTTTCGGTAATAACCGTTCAACCGGTTAGACAAATTAGGCATAGCGCAGGAATCCGAGCTGATACAGAAGTTTCACGAGCAATTCGCACACCCCTCCTGAGGGGGGCGACAGAACGTGTCTGCTTGAAACTGTCCGGTTCATCTTTGCTGGGTTCGGAACTTCGCCAGAGCCTGCAAAGCCAGTATTACCATAACCTTATGACGATTCAGATCTTAAATCCGGTGATTGTGGGGACGAAATAGCTGAAAACAGCGACCCGTTTTCTATCATTGCGGCACCCGGAAACAGAGAGGCAAAACATCTTCTCGCTCTGCTGCGTACAGAAGCCTACACAGCAGAAGGCCGTGTTTGAGCTCGATTTTGGGTTGAGTGAAGCACGGCGTCGCTCGGAGAGCGACTTTCCGCCCCCTTGTGCACGCCTTATCGCGGCGGCCTTCTTTTCCTATTGAGGTAATGCGATGTCACGAAAAGAATCAATCAAAAAACTGCGTGAGCAACTGATCCGTCGTCGCGATGCATTGCATCGTGCTCTGGAAGGTGATCTGAGCCTTCTCAGAGAACTGCACCAAGAACGCACAGGCGACATACTTGATGCAGCTGCCGACACGGTGCAGGACGAACTCAACAGTCAGCTGATCGAGGCTGAAAGCCGGGAGCTCACTGCAATCAACAACGCCATTGCCCGACATGGGCGCGGAATTTATGGCGATTGTGACGGCTGCGGCAAGCCGATTCCACTGAGCCGGCTCCGAGCGATACCTTACGCAACCGATTGCATCGATTGCAGACGCAAAGCAGAAAGTCGCAGCGCTGGTGGCTCTGCGAAGATGTGGAATCGAGTCTTCGATCAAGTTGAAGCTGATCCAGTTTAACGACCAAGCGTTTCAAGCCGTTCAACTTTCCGAAGTGTCAAACATCCGCGACGCGTGGCAAGTGACCGTCGATACCTGACCTTACGGGCGGGATTCGACATGCTGCCTGAAGCGGTCATTGCAATCTTTCTAGCTGTACGTTCTGTAGAGACTCATTCAGGGTCATATTGCAGGACGTGTTCCGATTTTGAGTACTCTCAATCCAATGCGACCGGACGAATGTTCGGTCGTTTTTTAATGCGCCACGGATAGCGATTTTTCCAGTTACTTCGTTGACGAACGTCAGACGCATGAAGCAAAAAGTAGACGGCACGAATTGACGATGATTACAACTGCAAACCTCCTCCTGAACACTCCCTATCAGGTTTCCAGCACATGTCTTTTTCCTTTGTTCGTCGCCTCCCAATGCGACGAAAATTGACCATCCTGCTCGCCGCTGCCGCCCTGTCAAACTGGTCAGTGGCGTACGCTCAGGACACACGACCGAACCAAAAATCTGTCAGTGTGCGCCAGCAATCAACCGCAGCGGTAACACCCAGTGGCCCGTCAATCGATTCGGAGCGTGAACGACTCTACAACGAATTGGCGGAGGAGTTCGCCGCATTCAACCGTTTGGGTAACTTGGTGCGGCGTGTTTCCACCTTGGTCAAACCGAGCGTCATCCACATTGAAGCTCACAAGACAGAAGAACGTGGGGGCACGCGGGAGTCCTACGATGAAGCTGGTAGCGGAGTTGTCCTGCAACTCCCGAACAATGAGTACTGGGTACTGACCAATCGCCACGTCGTGGACGGTGCAAAACCTCACGAGATTCTTTTGCGTTCAAGCAATGGGAACGAGTTCTATCCAGAAAAAGTTCTGGCAGACGCAAGCACGGACGTCGCCGTCATGAAGATCAACCAGCCTTCAATCCCCGCCGCGCGTTTGGGAGACAGTACCAATGTCGGCATTGGTGACTTTGTCATTGCGATCGGTAGTCCATTCGGGCTCAGTCACTCCGTCACTTTTGGCATCCTGAGTGCAAAAGGTCGACGAGATTTATCGCTAGGTGCCCAGAAAATCGACTTGCAGGATTTCTTTCAAACTGACGCCGCAATCAACCCGGGCAACAGTGGTGGCCCCCTGCTGAACCTACTGGGTGAGGTAATTGGTTTGAATACTGCAATCGCAAGCAGTAGCGGCGGTAGCGAGGGAATTGGATTTGCGATTCCCATCAATATGGCAATGCAGGTTGCTGAGCAATTAGTCCAAAATGGGCGTCTGCGTCGAGGATATCTGGGCGTAACGCTCGACCCCAATTTCTCGATCGCCGACCTCGCCACGGCTGGTTATGGCACCATGTCCGGAGCTCTGGTGAAAGAGGTCCGTGAAGGGTCACCTGCAGCTGACGCACGGTTACGAAGCGGTGACATCATTGTCCTATTCAATGGAGACAATGTCGAAAATGATGACCACTTGGTTACTCAGGTGGGGCTGACAAAAGTTGGAGATTCGATTCCGATGATCATCCTCCGCGATGGGAAAAGATATCGCACGGATGTGACATTGACTGACCTGAAGTAACCGGCGCCCGCCCTTTGCCTCTTGGTGAGGCATGACCACGACCTCTTTGTGCCTCGACACAGACGAAATATCGTAGAAAACTGACGCAACAGATCCGTTCCCGCAAACGCGGCGACGGATTCTTCGTAAATGTGGCGTGATCGCCGTTAGCATCTGCCCCAACCGCAACAGTTCAAGCAACCGCGTATGCCCACTGAATCATGTTGCATCTGAATCTTTCTAGGCAATGACATATTGGTGGTAATGTCTCCATCTTTGCTGTCGGCTCGGATTAGACCATTCGCATTTTTTTCCAACGCCCTTGCAGGAAGCGTGCGGTCATGAAGGTGGCCAGCAACCAAACCCACAGGGTAAGCATCCACCACCACCAGGAAAGAATCTCCTGCTGACCTTCCAGAGTCATCTGGGCTTCTGGGCTAAGTTGGGGCTCCAGAGCAAAGCCCACCCACAAGGCCAGAGACGACGCAAGCAAACCACTGACCAACACAAACCAAGTATCGCCGGCACCACGCAGCGCACCGGCGAGGATCAATTGCACCGAATCCAAAAGAACATAAACGGCAACGAAACCGAGAAGAGTTTTGGCAATATTGATAGCAGCGATTGACTCCTCGGAATTATCACTCAACTGATAGAGAGACATCATCACATCCGGGATTGCGAGGTAAGCAACCAACCAAATCATGCTGTAGGCACACCCGATGAACAATCCGGCATAGACACTTCTAGCGGCCCTCTGCGGCCCATTCTCAAGGAGATGTCGCCCGACGAGTACTGATGCCGCAATGGAAACACCCACCAGCGGAATAAAAGCCACCATATTGAAATTGATCGCCATGGTAGTTGCCCGCAACGGTACATCACCGATGCTGCCAATTCTCAGGACCATGACAGTGAACCCCCCAGATTCAGTGAGATACATGAGTCCGGTTGGGAAGCCGAAGAACAGCAATTTCCGTACAAGTTGCGAGTCAAATCCGAAACCTCTTCGGATGTGATACACACTTTCGTACTCCGGTTTGAGCAGCAGAAAACAGTAGCAGACAGCTTTTGTCCAAAACGCGATCACGCTACCAATCGCAGCGCCGGCAATCCCCATGGCAGGTATTGGGCCCACTCCAAAAATCAGGATCACATCGAGAATCAGGTTCACAAGTCCCGATATCAACGACACCCACATGATGACCCGCGTCCTCTCGGTTCCACTAAAGAATCCACTGAGAGCTGATTCAAGCACCAGTCCCACAGCCCCGATCATGAGAAGCCGCAAATAAGTAGCTTCAAGTTCCAACAAGTGGGCAGGTTGGCCTGTCGTTTCAAACAACGTGCGTGCAAAGAACGCAATGCCAACGAACGCGGGTGTTACCAACAACGACAGCCAGACCGATTGCCAAAGAAATCGCCCGATGCTTTGGTGTTCATTAGCACCGACGTATTGACTGACAATGGCCCCCGTCATGGAAGCAATTCCAACCGGCAGACAAACCAGCACCCAGAAGAAGTTTCCACCGGCCATCGATGCGCTCATCGACTCACCGTCATACCAGAGCAACAGTGTACGATCTGCAAAGAGGACGAGTGAGAATGTCCCCGCGCTAACCATCAACGGCAGAGCGATTCTCCAAACTTCCAGTACGACCCGCAGAAAAGAGTCAGCAACGGGTGATTCAGCCTGATGTTTTTGATCGCCCAGGGCCGACGAGTGATTGCCACTCATCCGCGTTTAAGCTTTCCCGCAAAACCAAACCCCATGCCAGCAAGCAATCCGCCAATATGGCCTCCATTGGCCACACCACCAATCAAGGGTGTGATGCAAATGACGAGCCAGCCTAACATCAGGACAATATTGATTTGGACCAGATGAATCGGATAGCCAGGATCAACTTTGGGTCGTATCCATAGAAAGCCAAACAGGCCATACACAGCGCCTGACGCACCGACGACATTCGACGAACCGCTCATAGTCTGCGCCAGAAAATCAAGCGGCGTTCCTTGAAAGATCGTTTGCAGCACAGCGGTATCCGGCAACATCACCTGCAATAGCATCCCGGCTATTTGAGTCGTCACAAGCAAGACGACAAGGAAGGCTGAACCCTGTAATTTTTCAATCACTGATCCCAAAAAGTAAATCCACACCATGTTGAACAGCAGATGAAATTCATCACCATGCAAAAACATTGGGGTCACGAATCTCCACACCTGGCCAGTTTCCACCGACGCGAATGGATCATGCCCCGATTTCGTATCATCTTTTTCGTCAACAAACCTCAAAGTGTTATATACCTGTTCTCCGAGCGTCGTCTTCCCTGGGATTCGCGATCTAAGTGGAGCACTGAAGTTGGTCGTCATACTGGCGATGACGGACAGGATAATGACGGCAATCGTGACTGGGATCCCGGACTGTTTCAGGGGAGCACGAATCGGCTCACCCAATGCCGACTTACTGACGTTCGCAATTCGAGCGTTCTCTGCTTCGCGTTTCTGCCGCGCAAGTTCCGCCGCAATCTGTTCTTGGCGAATCTGCGTGGCTTCACGCTTCACCTGATATCGGGATCCATCCGGGTCAGAGAGAAAATCGGCAAGCTCTTTCTTGGCTTGATCAATCTGTCGCTCATCCCGGACCCAAATATTCCAGCCAGAGTCTGCATCATCACTGTCAGGGTCGCACATGCTGGCAATCGACTGAGTGACGAGGTAGTCACAGAATCGTTGGGCCAATTCCGAGTTGTCGAGTGTGCCGATTCGCCGCATCGATATCTTTCCGCCTTGAATTTCACTTGAAAGCGACAGCGAAACGGCGAGCAATCGCCATTTATCTGCGTTTATTTGTCCGTATTGTTACGTCTTCGATACGAACCCTCTATGCCGCCCCTTCCGGAAAGTCTCAGGAAAGTCAGGAAAATTCGGTTCGAATCCGGTTTTTAGCGGCAAATTCCCAGCCGTATGCGTTTCTTGACCCCACATGAGACTTGCCGGATCGGCCGACTGGTTAATAATATGGTACGGCTGGGATCCAAGTCCCCAAGAGTGGCTCCCCCACATTTTCCAAACGACCAATTCTCGTCCATGACGAAGGGTAATACACAAGATGGCAGTCAAACTGAGCGAACGAGCAGCGGAAGAGGTCAAGCGGTTCCAAAAAGAGCACAATTTCGGCGACGACATGGTACTCCGAATCGGCATTGCTGCCGGTGGCTGCAGTGGATTCAGCTATACGCTGAACTTTGACGACAGCTTTGACGACAAGGCAGACACCAAGTACGAGTGTCACGGCGTCGCTGTCGTTGTCGATAAAAAAAGTGCGTTGTATCTCGACGGCACCACTGTTGACTGGTACGAGAGCTTGGAAAAGCAAGGCTTCACGTTCGAAAATCCCAATGCTGTAAAAAGCTGCGGTTGCGGAAGCTCCTTCCAAGCTTAGTGACCAACGTTGTGCAAAGGTCGCATCATAGTTCTGCCAACAGGATTTGATGCGTCGTGATTTGCTAATTCCATTCGAGGTAGAGTTGCTGTCTGGCATCTCTACCTTTTTTTGTGTCACAAACGAATTCTCGTTACATTCGATTTCAGCTCACACTCCCGCCGCGTTTCCCTGCACCCCTTCACATCATGAATCGCTTCTTACTCGCCACAACTTGTCTGTTGTTGATTTGCACCGAGTCACTATCGGCCAGTCCTCCCAATGTTCTGCTACTGTTGGTCGACGATCTGAAACCTTCCTTTGGAGCATACGGTGAACAATGGGTTCACTCACCCAACCTCGATCGGCTTGCTGAATCTGGCACACGCTTCGATTCAGCCTACTGCAATCAGGCAGTCTGCGCCCCTTCTCGAAACAATCTTCTGACTGGATCTCGCTCGACATCGACCGGCGTCTACAGCCTTGGATATCACATTCGGAAAGCGATTCCGAATGTCGTCACACTGCCGCAACATTTTAAAAACCACGGGTATCATTCAGCCGGAATTGGCAAAGTGTTCCACATAGGTCATGGAAATATTAATGACAAATTATCGTGGAGTGTTCCTTTCCAACCAGACAAAGTGATTGACTACGCTCTCGAAGAGAGCACTGGTGGAAAATTGACACGGGAAGAGGCGTACTTCAGCAATCAAAAACTTGGACAAATCAAATCATTACCTCGCGGGGCCGCATGGGAAAAAGCTGATGTTGATGATGAAGCGTATGCGGACGGGCGCATTGCAAGTGAAGGGATTAAGCGTTTGCAAGCGTATCGCAAATCAAGAGAACCTTTCTTTCTTGCTCTCGGATTTACCAAGCCACACCTTCCGTTCTGTGCACCCACGAAATACTGGGATCTCTACGACCCCTCCAAACTACCTATGGCCACGTTTACACAGCCGCCAAAGGACGCACCAAAATATGCAGGAAAAACTCTGGGGGAGCTGAATCAGTACAAACCTGTGCCGCAAGAGGGCCCACTTTCAGAGAAGATGACTCGCACGCTGATTCACGGTTACTACGCATCGCTCAGCTACATGGACGCTCAGATTGGACGCGTGCTGGAGGAACTCGAAAAGCTGCAACTTCAAGACAACACCATCGTCGTACTTTGGGGCGACCATGGCTATCACCTTGGCGATCACGGCTCATGGACCAAGCACACCAACTACGAACAGGCCAATCGCATACCACTGGTCATTGTTGCGCCGGGTACTACGCGGGCAGGAACAAGCAATCAATCCCTGGTCGAAACGGTCGACATCTACCCCACACTCTGCGAACTGGCGGGATTACCAATGACACAGACATCCCAGTCAATCGATGGCGATAGTCTGGTCCCAATTCTCAACGGAACCACCGATTCCGTATCCGATCACGCCTACCACTGTTTTCCCAAAGGCGGAAAATTGGGCCGAGCCATTCGAACCAAACGCTATCGGATGGTTGAATGGAAGCCGATTAGATCATCCGCAGCTGCCGAGTATGAACTCTACGACTATCAGAATGACCCTCTCGAGAAAACGAACCTCGCCGCCCGGAAACCAAAGATCCTTGCGGACATGAGGAAGATTCTCGCGCAGCATCCCCCAGCCATGAAGCCGCTTAGATAACCTGGTTCTTTTCTGGTCCTGCTGGAAAACCAACAGTCTCAGAGGATGCGAGAAGCAGTGCAGCATTCACGCAAACTGATGTGTCATCTTAAACGGCTCTGTTCACGACAGCAGGTTCATCGTTCGAACCAGAGTTCACGTGTTGCAAACTCGACACTATTACCAGCGGGATCACGACAATAAAGGGAATGCCCTCCCCCGGGCCATTCGATTTCGGCTTCGATAGCAATCTGCCAGCTCTGGAGGTGTTCGCGAACAGCATCCACTTGTCGCGGTAAAATTTCAAAAGCAAAATGCGATGGTCCAGTGCCACCGTGGCGTGGAATCAATTGATCCCCGACATGGACTGCGCCACTTTCAGTTTCCAACGGATTGAAGACAAGCAGCATTCCTTTCCCAACACGAAAAAAAACATGTCTTCCCGGCTCGACTGATACCACCGGCAACCCGACCACCTGTTCGTAAAAGTCGTGAGCTGCGGACAGATCTTCACAGTAGACAACAGTTTCCAATATTCCCAGCGGCCTTGGAACGCTTGCATTTTCAGAACACTCACTGTCACGAGGCTGTATTTCTTCATGGTCATCCATGGTCAATCACTCATTTTCTTTTTTTGAGGTTCCGCCGACATCGAAACAAAACGCACCCAACTCCATTCACCTTTTCCAGATAGTCCATACAACAACAAAACGTGACAGCATAATTCCCATGCTTTCAAACACTCCATGAGTGCCTAGTGTACGATCAGTGTTCAGTCTTTCCCATTACGACCACAAGTTTGTCAACTTGTCCCTCGCTTCACTGTTTCACATCGTCTAACTGAGGCTCCGATGCTACTGTTCAATGTACGTGCCACCTTTGCTGTAATCCTGCTTGTCTGTCCGGCACTGATTTCCATCCAATCAGTTTCCGGCAAGGGTCCATTGAAGGTTTTCATTTTGGCAGGTCAATCCAACATGGAAGGACATGCAAAAGTAGAAACATTTGATTACCTAGCTGACGATCCAAAGACAGTTCCGATTTTAAAGCAAATGCGTGACACAGACGGAACCCCACACACGTGTGACGGTGCTTGGATTTCCTATCTGACTGGAATCGCAGAGAAGAACGGTGAAGGTTACGGTCGCTTGACTGCCGGCTTTGGATCTCGCCGTAATCCCGCAGAAGATGGTGGCAAAATCGGCCCCGAGTTTACCTTCGGTATCACCATGGACGATGCGTTCGAAGAAGACGTCCTGATCATCAAAACAGCATGGGGCGGAAAGTCGCTGTTTTATGACTACCGGCCACCCAGCGCTGAGCCCTATGAGCAATCCGCCAACGATCGAGAACGGAATCGCAATTCCCCGAAGAACGCGGGGCATTATTACCGACTAATGGTCGAACACGTCAAATTTGTACTTTCAGACATCGCCCGCATTTGCCCCAACTATGACTCCGCACAGGGCTATGAAATCGCTGGCTTTGTCTGGTTTCAAGGTTTCAATGACATGGTGAATCGCAACGTCTACCCAGAAACAACTGACGTCAGTTCCACTAATCGTTTCGAAGCCTACACCCAAAACCTTGGGCACTTGATCCGTGATGTTCGCAAAGAATTAGATGCTCCCAATTTGCCAGTGGTGATTGGAGTGATGGGAGTCGGCGGCAAGAATCCCAATGAAAAAAACGCGGAGTTTCGCGAAGCCATGGCTGCCACCGCTGACATTCCTGACCTCAAAGGAACGGTGGTGCCAATTCAGACCTCTGAATTCTGGGACTCATCTCTCGCCGCAATTGACGACAAACGCGGAAAGGTCCGCCAAATGCGTTACTTGCTTCGCACACAGAACAAAAACCATGCCAACAAAGATGGCAACATGACAGCACAACAACAAAAAGATTTCGTGACCCAATACGAGTCAGAATTAATCACAGCAGCGGAGCGTACTCAATGGGAACGCGGTGCATCCAATGCAGGCTACCACTACCTTGGCTGCGCCAAGACATTTGCCGTCATGGGTGAGTCGTTCGCAAACGCTATCCTTGCGCACCGGAACAAGTAGCCTACCGTCGGCACCGAAACACTTCTTGTACATCGATCTCAGCCTTGATGCCTACAGTGGCATACTCAGGGCGATTCAGGCTTAAGTTTCGAGTCAAAGAAACGAAGCGATTTTTCGATCAATTCCTCACGACTGTCCTTGGCACCACCAAACCCATGGCCTCCACCGACCACTTTATACAAGGTGGTCTCGACGCCCGATGCTTTCAACGCAGCGTGCAATATTTCACTCTGGTTGAATGGTACCAACTGATCCTGATCTCCGTGAAGATGCAGAAAGGGCGGATCTCCTGCGGTTACATAGTGAGCCGGATTGGCACGCTGCACTTTTTGAGGATTCTTCTGAATCGGACCGCCGATAAAACGAGATTCCGGTGAATCAGCACCATCATGATTGATCCTACTTGGGAAATCGTTCATGCGCAAAAAATCACTTGGGCCAAACCAATTGCAGACAGCCTGAACACTGGAGGAAGCCTTGCGAGTGACCGCATGAGTATCAAAGTCCTCGACATCGTTGGTGGTTCCCAGCAAAGACACCAAATGCCCACCTGCAGAGGAACCCCACACTCCAAATCGATTTGGATCAAGATTATATTTTCCAGCATACAACCTCAGAAAACTCACCGCAGCCTTACAGTCTTCGATTGCCGCAGGAAAAACAGCCTCACCACTCAAACGATATTCAATCGATGCGACCGCGTAACCACGCTTTAGCAGTTGGGCAACAGCAGGTCCTCCACCAATTTTCGAGCCACTTTTCCACCCACCGCCATGGATCCAGATCACGAGAGGCGTGGGAGTCTTCGTCTGAGGCCGGTACAAGTCCAGCGGCAACTCTCTGCCGTTGATTTTTTCGTAGACGAGGTCACGAACCACGGTTGCGCCCTTGGGTAAACCACTGCGATCTTTACTGGCAGCACCCCTGTTGCTACTAACATTACCGCCGAGGCGACGATTTGCGCGGAAGCGATCATCCTCTTGCCTGGAAAGCCGTCCGTCTCCATTCTGATCAATCTGCTTGAACAACCCCTTGGGGAATCGCTTTGGAAACTCCTCCTGACTCAAGTAGCCATCGTCATTTTTATCCCACTGTTCAAAGGGACTAACACCGGGCTTTGCATTGGCAGAGCTCTGTGCAGTGGCGTTTGCACACTCAGCAGTCAGCCAGAAACAGGATGCGATAGTCACCAGTGCTTTGACGCTCGAGGAACACCTCAACATCGATAAATCTCCAGACAGGGGCAAACGAATCCAGGGCCCGATACTTACCTGACAACAGCACAAACACAGAGCCAAGTTCGTCAGGTGGAACCACCAGATTCTAGTCTAGACTCAACCACAGTTGCAGACGTTGATTCAATTTCCAGTCACTGCTTGAACGTCAGACGACCGGCGAATACCGTCGTACTTTGCAGACAGAAAAAGACAATTGGTAATCAGTCTGATTTCGACGCATGAAAGCGGCGATTAAAAAGATCTGGATCGAAGGGATTCGAAACAGGTGGCAGGCGGTGTGGTGCTGATTTGGCACCATGATCAAGTGCGTCTTGAGCAGGAAGATACACCGGTTCAGTAGCAGATTGGCTTTCGCTTTGTTCCAACGCTCTGTCGAGAGCTGAACGGTTCGGAGCGATTTCAGAATGCTTGGGGAAAGAAACAGCAGAATCATCGGGATGGTGGCTTTCGTGAAAACTGCCCCCAGATCCTACGGTTGGTTGATCGGGCAGTTGCTGACCATTTCGAAGTGAGTCGGCCGCAATTTTGACCCATTGCTCAAGCGATTGAATCGCTTTTGTATTTCGCTGACTGAGGGAAGCTGCTGAACTGCCGCCATGGGCTGTCGTGGCCATCAACAACAGCGGACTTGTTTTTGGTGATTGTGCTTCAATGTAAGAAATCGTTGCCTGCAGGTTGCTGCGGGTAATCCCAGCCGATGCTCTGGAACCCACGCTGGGAACGATCAAATGCCATTCAGTCTGAGGGATTTGATTATTTACAGACCGCGCCATGGTCTGGTGACAAACACCGCATCGATTCAGCAGCATCGGTTGGATATGACTTGCAAAACGTCGGATCGTGAACGGATCAAAATCAGCTGAATCTGTATGCTCCGTATTAAAGCCTGCCGGCTGGACGGCACTTGCCTCATCAACCAAGCCGGTGGTTTGTCCTGAACCAATTCCGGCAGCAGCAGGTTTGGCGACGGGCCGGGGAGCCACAAGATTGCGCAACTGACTCTCTAATGCATTTGCTTCCCGATTTTCTGGATCAATTCGACGGGCAGCAATCAGTTCCCTAGCAGCCAAGTCGTACAAGTCGTAGCGCACGCACCAATGTGCATCACGCAGATGGAGTTTCAACGTGGGGTTTCCCCGTTGATCAATGCGATATTGATAAAGATCCCGGATATTCTCAGCCCAGCAAGCCACATTCAATCGCGGTAATCGAACCTCGCCACCTGCGGCAGTGGTGACCATCACAAACTCGCCCAATTGTCTTGCACGACCAAACAGGACGTTATCGTTTTTAAGCAATACGCAGGCTCGCGTTTCTGCTTTGTTCACCGGAGTGTTTTTCGTCGCCACCATGCCAGCATTTGGCGGGACTCGTTGCAACGAGACATCTTCATCTGACACCTGGAGACCAGCGGGCAATGAATTCTGTCCATGCGCAATGTGACAGTAGGAAGCGATCAAAAAAATGACCGCGGAGGCTCGGCAGAGAGAAACAATGTGCATGGACGAGGGAATAACAGTTTTCCCGATTCGGCGTCAATGCTGGCTTTGACGGCAAAATACGTCAAAAATGCGGTTCAAATTTACTTTCCGGGCCTTCAGGTAGGGATCGCTATTTTCCTTCGTCCAACTGCTGTGGCATCACCAGCTATTCCAAAATGTAGTGATTGATTGCCGACACAGTAGGAATCATAATTCCGTCCTAAAAGGTTTCCGTCTTGGGGACGGAAACGACCCTGCCTACCTCTCTCCCATAGCAACCCATGTCACAAACATCGATGTCATCTCGGCTACGCAAGCTTAAACTTACCCATCAGCTCGCTCTGGCCATCGCTGCTAGCATCATTTTCACCGCTGCTCCTGCCAACGCCGGTGAATACCTTAACGGCATCAAATGGAAAGAGCCTGGCGTTGTTACTCCGGGAAAAACCAACTCAGACCCACCCTCCGACGCCATCGTCCTGTTTGATGGCACAAGCTTGAAAGATTGGAAGAATGGCGAGCGATGGGAAGTCAAAGATGGGGTGGCTTATTCAGGAAAAGGCAAGATCGTGTCCAACGAAGAATTTGGCGATTGCCAACTTCATCTCGAGTGGACAGCTCCTGTTCCAGTCAAAGGCAGTGGTCAGGGCCGCGGTAACAGTGGCATTTTTCTGATGGATCGCTATGAAATCCAGGTACTCGATTCCTATGACAACCCCACGTACTTTGACGGACAAGCGGGCGCAATCTACAAACAGACCCCACCCGCCGCCAATGCAATGCGTCCTCCAGGACAATGGAACACCTACGACATTTTCTGGACCGCTCCACGCTTCGCTGATGACGGCAAACTACTTTCGCCCGCCTACATCACGGCGATTCACAATGGAGTGTTGATCCTGAATCACTTTGAGCTCAAGGGAGACACCCCCTACAATCGACCACCTGCCTATAAGCAGCATCCGCCTACAGGCCCCATCTCGATTCAGGACCACGGGAACCCCGTTGGCTTTCGAAACATTTGGGTGAGAAAATTCACATCTGCCGGAGGCGAACAGGTCCGCAAGCCATTCATTCGCGACGGCAAAAAAGAAACGCCGATCGAGGACTGATCAAATCGGCCGTCACCCCGCGAACGAAACCAGACGACTGGCCGGCTAATGCCGGCCAGTTTTTTATGAGAGCAACTCAGCGGACAACTGATCACGGCACGCACCGATCACTTGTCCCACCAGATCATCGGCTTGCTGTCCACTCAAAGTGGTCTCGTGGCTTTGCAGTTCGACACTCATCAGAACACGCTTGCGATCCTTGCCATCTTTTTTGGCGTCCCGATACGTCTCGCGATACGTGACTCCGGCCAGTTCGGATCCAACAGCAGCACGTACAACATGCTCCATGTCACTCCAACGTACGGATTCGGCAACCACAAAATTCAAATCCCGCTGAATTGAGGGGAAGGAACTCACAGATTTTTGCTGGGGTACGAGCTGTGATTTTTCGAGTAACCTTGGCAAATCAAGTTCTGCCACCGCTACTGGTCCAGCTATCTTCCAAAGTTTCAGAGTCTTTTCATCAACGGATCCCAGATAGCCTACATCGGTGTCGCCCAGCTTTAACTGAACACACTGACCCGGAATAAATCCAGCACGTTCAGCAACTGAAACCTGTAGCGATTCCTCCACACCGAGACGCTGACACAAAGTTTCTACAACACCTTTGAATTCAAAAAAGTCACGTCCAGCAATGAGACCCAACGAATACTGTTCCGCAGGCAGCGCACTATCAGCATCACTTGGCAGATAGATGTGAGCAATTTCAAAAAGGTCTGCCTCCAAACTGGCGGCAGCCCAGTTTTTTGCCCGGCCTTCGATCAAGCTCGGCAGCAGTGTTCGGCGAAGTCGTCGCGCCCCCTTCAGCATCGGTGTTTCGCTTTCCAAAGCAGGTCGATCGGTCCATGGGCTAAGGGATTCATCGAGTCTTTGTGTGACGATACTCGGTGTCATTGCTTCGCTGAGACCTGCTGCAGTCATCACCTGACGAATCCGTTCCATGGCAGTATCGAAATCCCGTTTAGAACTGGGAGCCACTGGGATCGGGGCATCCTCGGGAATTTTTTCATAGCCGTGAATACGCGCAACTTCCTCAATCAAGTCAGCTTCACGTGTCAAATCATGCCGCCAAGTGGGAGGCGTGTACAATTTTCCGGACGTCGATGCGAGATCACCTGCTAGGGCTTCACATCCAAGTGCAACAAGGATTCGCGTTACCTCTTCGGCATCAATCTTGATACCGAGGATTCGCTCCAACTGACTTGATCGCAATACAACAGGTTGGCGGGGTTTTATCTCTGGTGCAGTGTCAATGATTCCACTGACAACCTCACCGCCTGCGAGGTCGACGATCATTTCACAGACTCGTTGACTGGCCCACTCGACACCCATCGGATCAACTTTGCGTTCGAACCGGTAGGACGAGGGACTATGCAACTTCAATCTTCTTGCGGTGCGTCTTACCGACAACGGCGTGAACACGGCAGACTCAATCACCAGATCACGAGTCGCATCGCTCACCTCTGATACTGCTCCCCCCATGACGCCAGCCACAGCCGAGGCCTGACTCGCATCAGCGATCACACAAGTAGTCTCGTCTAAATCGTACTGACGATGATCAATGGCATCAATTTTTTCGCCTTTGTGACCGGGACGGACAATGATCTGGGATCCGTTGACCTTGGCATAATCAAAAGCATGCAGAGGCTGACCACACTCCATCAACACATAATTTGTCGCATCCACGACGTTGTTGATACTCTGATACTGCTCAATGCTACCATCAAGTTTGCGTTTCCAAAAAACTGACTGCAGTGCCTCAACCAACCAATCTGGGCTGCTTCCAACCTTGACTCCCTGGATTACCCGAGCGGTGTACCGTGGACAAGCTTCTTCGAACTGGTTTTCCACGGAGAGCAGTGAATCGATTTTCTGATCAGAACACTGCAGGCTTGGCTCAGGTTTGCACGTCGGCAACCCGTACAGCACACCCACTTCGCGAGCTACACCAATGTGTCCCAGACAATCACCACGATTACTCGTGACTTCGAGATCGATCACGACATCACCATTGATGTGATCAGTTCCCTCGTGATTCAGTCCGGACAGACTGAGCCTCTGTGCGAGTTCTTCGTGACTCATCGGCAAGTCAACGTACTTCGTCAGCCATTTCAGAGATACAAGCATGGAAAACGGGTTGATTGGTGGGAGAAATGACGAATCCAACCCACAATCTATCGAAATCAAGGAAAACGCAATACCTCGGAACTCCCTGACAAAGAGAAAGACCGACTGAGCTAGAATGAGAGCTGCGATCCCTTCCCCTCTTTTCCCGCCATGAATCTTCCATGTTCAGACGCTTCATTATCCTGATCCCGGTCTTTTTTCCAGTCTTTTTGAGTTCCCATTTGCTGGCAGAGGAACGTCCCAACATTTTGCTGATCATGGCTGATGATGTCGGGATCGAGGGCTTAGGCTGCTACGGCGGCACCTCGTACAAGACGCCCAATCTAGATCGGATGGCGGCCGAGGGTCTTCGATTCACGCGAGCCTACTCACAACCGCTCTGCACACCCACTCGCGTCGAAATCATGACGGGACAGTACAACCACCGAAACTGGAAGTACTTTGGCATCCTGGACCCCAACCAGAAAACATTCGGGCACTACCTCCAGAAGTCAGGCTACACGACGGGAATCTTTGGCAAGTGGCAGTTGCAATCCTATGACCCGCCCGATCTGCCTGGTGCGTCAAACCGACGTGGAACGGGGATGCATGCCAAGGACGCAGGATTCGATCGCTACGCGCTGTTTCACGCACTCCACACAGAAGCCAAAGGATCCCGTTACACAAATCCAACCATGCTGGAAGGTACAGCCGGATCTGAGGGAGAGCTAAAAACCTACCAAGGACAATTTGGGGAAGACATTTGGGTCGACCAAATCGTCGACTTCTTTGATTCCACCAGAAATCAACCAACCTTTGCCTACTATCCGATGGCATTACCTCACTGGCCGTTTGTATCCACACCGGATACACCCGACTGGAATCCTGACAGCGAACAAGTCGAAAAACCTGAATACATCGTTGACATGATCCAGTACATGGACAAGTCAGTTGGTGCGCTTGTCGACAAATTACGTAATAAAGAATTGCTGGATAACACGATTGTGCTTTTCTACAGTGACAATGGCACCCACGCCAAAGTCGTATCTGAAATGCGGGATGGACGACAGATCCAAGGTGGTAAAGCAAGCTCACGGCAAACAGGCATCCACGTCCCACTGATCGCTTATTGGCCCGAAAACATCAAACCCGGGATTGATCACGATTTGGTGGATGCTTCCGATTTTCTTCCCACCCTCATGGAACTGGCTGAGCACAAACTTCCGAAAGATACGGTCACCGATGGAATCAGCTTCGCGCACCGCCTGTTTGATAAACCTGGTCGCAAGCGAGATACAGCTTTCTTCTGGTACGACTCACGTCCAGGCTGGGACAAGGAAAGATTTCGTCGTGAAGTCTTTGCGTTAAACAAAGATTACAAACTCTTCCGGAGTGGTCGCTTATTTCGCTTGACAGATAAACCACTCGAAGAAGTTGAAATCAATCCGCTGAAAATGAGTGATACCGATCAGAAAGCGAAAAATCAACTGATGGCGTTCATTAAAAACAATCTCGGGAACGCTCCGGAACCGGAACTGGTCAATGCCTATGGAGAGCCTGAATTCGACCTTCTATACTTGCCCGCGGACAAGCAAGAAACGAGTGATTTAAATAGCCGCATGCTGAGAACTGGGAAAGAGTTTTCCTATGGTGACCCCAACATTCCGCAACAACGTCTTTGGATTTTCAACCCACTCGACATCGCAGAGGATGAAAAACGTCCATGCATCTTTTTCATTCACGGCGGTGGGTGGGGGGGCAAACCTGACTCACTAGCTCCACAATGTCTCTACCTGCAACGACGCGGATTCAACACAGTCTCCATTCATTTCCGTCGACCCGACGGAAAAAACCTGACTCCTCAAGATACTCTTGACGACGCAAGACTAGCCTATCAATGGATCATCGACCATGCAGACGAACATCACATTGATACGAGTCAAATTTTCATTTCGGGAGGATCCGCTGGGGGGCATCTTTCCCTTGCATTAAGAACAATTGACACCAATGGTACTGGCTTCGAGAAACCGGAACCCGCCGGACTGATCCTTTTCAACCCTGTGATTGATCTGGTTGATGGCTGGTCCAATGGACGCAATAAGTGCTTACAAGCTGGTATCGAACCCCGCGACTTCTCGCCTGCTCACAACGTTCGAAAAGGCCTGCCTCCCATGCTCATTCTCAGCGGTGGCAGGGACTCACTAATCCCTCCTGCACTAATCCATAATTTCCAAAAACGTCTTGCCGCTGTTGGTGGAAAATCTCAGTTCATCGAATACCCAGAAGCCGACCATGGCTTCTTCAACTACGGACGAGAAGGAAACAAATATTTCCAGTGGACGATGCGGGAGATAGAAAAGTTTCTTCAACAGCAAACTCGTTAAAGAAAATCGGTGGATAAAAAACGACTAAGACCCGAAAAGCAACGAAATCAAGCACGCATACCTGCCAAACAATCATCTTGATCGGTCAGACCAGCCAAGATGAAGAAGTTTTTTCAGATCATCCAGCAGGTGACTGCCGTGATCACCAAGTTGTTGGATAGAATGACAACGCTGTCAATTCTTGTCCTATAACGATTCTGACATGTGTCTCGGGGATCGCCGTGCCGAAATCGCTTCAATGCCCGCGCTGCAACGGTTCAGTCTCCGTTACTGACGATGCAGCAGGAAAACGCGTCAAATGTCCGCACTGCGAGCAGGACTTTCTTGCGCCGGGAATCGCTGCTGATAACAGCAGCAAAGAAGACGAAGATGATTGGCTCACTCTGAGTGACTCGCCTGCACCAACAGTCCCATCCTCGACGGGACGCAATCCCGCCCATCCCAAAACACCGACCACACCGGTTAAACCAAAAACAAAGCCCCCCCAACCAACGACGCCGCAAAGCAAGACGCCATTGCCGGGTAATGACGACTCGTTTTTTTCTGAAACTTCACTGCCCCCTATTCAGCAACCCGATGCTTCTGCGGCGAGTAGTCCACTACCTGGGAATGATGCATCACAACCAACCGGAAACCAATTTGGACCCGACATTTCGGCCGCAGAGGAAGAATTACTGTCTCAATTCACCGACACGTCTGCACCAGCATCGGATCCTCAACAACCTGTCAAAAAAAATGCCTTGAACGCAATTCGAGCTTTGGGGGCATCAGCAACAACCATCGATGGCAGCTCTGGAACGAGTCCCAGTCCCGCTGCCAATCCGCAAGCTGCCCCCGTCGAATACGAATCTGAATTTCGTATGACATGCAAGACATGCGGAACACTGATGTATGCGAAGGCAGTCGACAGCGGCAAAACAACCAAATGCAACGACTGTTACTCCGAAATCATCATTCCCAAGGCCCCCAAGGTCCGGAAAAAACCGAAGATCGACATCGCAAACGCCGAAACGTTCAGTCTTGGTCAAAATGCAAGCGAGGCAAAAGGTACAGCAGACCCATTCAGAAAGTCAGCTGAGGCGTTGCTGGCCGAGGCCTCTCGTCAAGAAGAAGACGCATCGCCCCCAATCTATGAGGACACCCCAAATGTCCTCGAATGGATCAAGAACGTCTTCGGTATTTTTAAAGATCCCGCTGTCATCATGCATTGGGTCGTCTTGTCAGTTGCTGCCGCGATCCCAACCGCTTTGCTACTCTCCATCGAGCAGGCATCGCTGCAGTTGATCCTGACCGTCGGGATGATGGTCGGCGGCCTTATGCTGGGTGCAATAACCGTCAGTTGTGCATTTGCGATTTTGCTGTCAGTCGCCAATGACAATGATCAGGTTGAAGACTGGCCCACCATGGATGTTTTCCAATGGCTCGACCAACTGACCCTGGTGCTGTGTGCAACTGGGATGGTTGCTGTTCCGATGTGGACGATTTGCATGCTCACAAATGCCACAGGTCTGCTAGGGGTTGGAATCGTCATGTTTTCGACTTATCTCCTCCTGCCTTTTATCTTGCTGTCCATGCTCGACATGGGAAGTGTCTTTACACCCTTCTCACCTGAACTTGCCCGCAGTGTTTCGAAGTGCCAGGAAGAATGGGGCGGTTTCTACTTTTCGTCCGGTTTGATCTTCGCCATGCTGTTTCTATTCATTGCACTGGCATCGTCGGCAGGAGGAACCTTCGGCATCGTGGCGTCCATCACCCTCACTATATTCACCACATTCACTTACTTTGGAATGATGGGACGTTTGGCCTACACCATTGGTCAGAGCGTGAATGCCGCACCAAAGAAAAATGACATCGATCGCAGTCGCCCAACGGATACCCAGTAATCAGTCAATACGACTGATTTCAAATCGGCAGAAAGTGCGTGCTTCCAACTGACTGCGATAGCTTGACTCGATGCCAGATGAATAACTCGCGTTAACTCCTGAACGAATTCATTTGAACCAAGAAGCACATCACCGGTTGCTCAAACGTCGATCGCCTCAGCATCCTCTGCACGATCCATGATAAAGCGGAATCTTGCCGAAGCATCGCGTCCCATCAGATCACTGATGATGCGATCCGTTTCCAACTGGTCGTCAATTTCGACTTTTTGAATCCGTCGTTTTTCGGGATCCAATGTGGTATCCCACAGCACCTTGGGCATCATTTCACCCAGTCCCTTAAAGCGAGTGATTTCCGGCTTGGCTCGCCCAGTGTACTGCTCCAACACCTCTATTCGCGCAGCTTCATCTGCCGCCCAGAAGGTTTCCTTACCCAAATCAATTCGATACAGCGGTGGCACACCGATAAACAATCGTCCTGCTGCAATCAAAGCAGGCATGTGTCGGTAGAAGAAGGTAAGCAGCAAGGTGGTGATATGATGCCCATCCGAATCGGCATCAGCTAGCAGGATGACTCTCTCGTATCGCAGGTCTGCCAGATTCAGACTGGGACCGATTCCGCATCCCAGCGCGGCAACAAGATCCTGAATTTCCTTATTCTCGAGGATTTTCTTGAGCGTTGCGCTTTCCGTGTTCAAGACCTTTCCACGCAGCGGAAGAATCGCCTGGTAATTACGATTGCGTCCCTGTTTGGCACTGCCACCCGCGGAATCACCTTCCACGATGAAGATTTCGGAATCGCCCTTTCCGCCGGAAACGCAATCACTGAGCTTTCCGGGAAGCAACGTGCGTTTGGAACCACCTTTTCTTGACACCGCTGCTGATGCAGCTCTTGAAGCAGCACGCGCTCGGGCTGCAGCGATGATTCGTGCAACAACGGAATCCGCAACGCTTCGATTGTTATTCATCCATTGTTCCATCGCAGGCCGAATAGCAGCCTCAACGACTGACTGAATATCAGGATTATTGAGCCGATCCTTGGTTTGTCCCTGAAACTGTGGATCCTCGATGAAGACAGACAGGATGACAATCAGCCCCTCGCGAATATCCTCAAGTGTCAGTTTTACTCCTCGCGGCGTCAGGCTATGTGTATCGATGTAATTTCGAACGGCCTTATTGATGGCACCGCGGCATCCACTCTCATGTGTACCGCCACTTCCAGTCGGAATTCCATTGACATAACTTCGCACGTGTTCATCGGTCGACTCCGTCCATTGAAGAGACAACTCCATACGAAAATCATCTTCTTTGCGAAGCGTGAACGGCGACTCGTGGATTGGCCGGGCGTTGCGCTCTTTGATGACTTTCACCAGATAGTCAACAATTCCCTGCTCGTGAAAAAAGGCCTCTTTGCTCTTATTCACTTCATCGTTGTAAATGACTTTGACGCCACGATGCAGGAAGCTTGCTGTTTCCAGACGAGCACGAATCACCTTGGTGTCAAACTCAGTCTTAGGAAAAATGGTCGGGTCAGGGGTAAAGCTGATGGTAGTTCCTGTTCCCCGCACTGCACCCTTTAGTTTCTGCAACTTTGACGTCGCTTTTCCCTTTGAGAACGCCATTCGATACTGAGCACCGCCGCGCCGAACAACTGCGGTGAGTTCTTTGCTCAAGGCGTTGACCACTGAGGCGCCAACTCCATGCAATCCACCAGCAGTCTTGTAGTTATTGCCATCAAACTTGCCGCCTGCATGAAGTACAGTCAGGACGGTTTCCAGGGCTGATTTTTTAGTTTTTGGATGTTTATCAATAGGAATACCACGGCCATTGTCGGACACCGTAATCGTGCGGCCGTCTTTATGGAGCGTGACAGAAATTTCGGAAGCATGACCATTCATCGCCTCGTCAATTGAATTATCGACCACTTCCCAGATCAGGTGGTGCAACCCTGTCATGCCAACACCACCGATATACATGCCAGGTCGTTTTCGAACAGGCTCAAGCCCTTCGAGCACGACGATGTCTTCGCCTTCGTATCGTTTCTTTGCGGGCATCTCGATGTCGTTCCGTCAGCTGGATAGGTACTCAGCCACTAGGGCTGATGCAGTAAGAATAAAAAGATAAACAAACAGTCAGGATGTTTCACTCAGTGCTGGCGGAGCCTTGGGCGGCAGCGTCACGATCTCGGAGATTTTCCCGTTCTTTTGAATCTCGTTTCCTCGTCCACCACGCGAGGTCACGCGATACTTGGCCGTCGAGATTGTTTTCTTGGCACCACGGTTGGTCATCACGGTCAACAAATCACGGTCGCCAGTTGAAGCTTTGAACCCAAGCAATTCGTCTCCTGCGGCAAGTCGAATCAGCGTCACTCCCTTACCCGCACCCGAGAGATAATTGATTTCTTCTACTGAGCAGATCATTGCCCTGCAGGCACGCGACACAGCCAAAATATTTTCGGTACCGTCAACGGGCACGACACTCACAATCGAGGCCTTACCTGTGACGCGGGCAAATCTGCGACCAGTACGTGTCGATGTTTCCGCAAATGGTTCAAAGCTGAAACGTAAAGCAAAGCCATTGGTGGATGCAGCCAGTGCATGACACTCGGGGCAATATTCTGGATTTTTGGAATCCTCACGAAAGTCGCCGATGACTCGCGAGTCAAATGAAATCGCTGTAACGATTTTTTCCCCATCCTTCATCTTGAACAGTTTCTGAATCGGCTCACCAAAACCCGTGGAAGCCGGTACATCAATCATTCGAGCGGTGTAACAAACACCCAGCGAGGAGAAAAACCCGACCGTTGACCGAGTACTGCCGGCAACACAGCCCAACACGCTGTCACCCTGACGCAAACGACTCTTACCCGGATCAGCAATATGCTTCTGCCGCTTCACCCAACCATCTTTGGTAATCAGGACATGACAGTCTTCGGCAACGATGAAATCCTCAGCCGTGTACTCGGGTTCTTCCTCTACCGTGATTAGCTGGGTACGTCGTTTTCCGACGCTGTCTTTTCCGTAGTCAGTAACGAGTGACTCAATTTCCTTACGGACGATCTGCCACCGGCCTGAGGCGTTTGTGTCCTTGGTATCCTCGGCCAGCAATTTTCGTATTTGGCGTGCACGCTTATTTTTCTCTTTGAGCTCATCGAGAATAAGATTGATTTCCAATCTTGCGAGCCGATAGAGTTTCAATTCCAGAATGGCATCTGTCTGCTCATCATCGAGGCCACCGCCACGTCCATCAGCGGGAAATTTTCGCATGATTTTTTTCGCGGCATCGGCCTTGCCATCACTTTTCCGAATGATGCGGATGATTTCATCTAACGCGTCAAAGATCAAAGCGAAACCATTCAGAATGTGAATGCGTTTTTCAAGCGCTCTCAATTCATTTGTCAGACGCTCTGTGACCACTTCCAATCGGAAGTGGAGGAAGTGCCAAAGCATCTCCTTCAAACTCAGTCGATTGGGTGCTCCAACCTCAGGATTTTCAGTGGGCACAAGGCAAGTCAAATTAACATTGAAGTTATTCTGCAGCTGCGTGTGCTTGTAAAGATAAGCCAGTACCTTTTTCTCATCAGCACCTTTTTTGAGAAGAAGGTCAACCCGGATTTCATCGGTCGAAAGATCTCGAACTTCCGTTACCAGAGGTAACTTCCCACTGAAGATGATCTCCGCAATTCGCTCGACCATCGCCGCTTTGTTGACACCAAATGGGATCGAGGTGACCTGCAGAACCTTGGCCCCCTTCTGAGTGACCAACTTGGTCGTTCCTCGGAGCTTGATGGTGCCCTGACCTGTGGCATAAATTTCGCGAAGCTCATCCTTTGTGTTGATGACCTGTCCGCCAGTGGGAAAGTCCGGTCCCTGAATTGCATCGTTGGCGACAAGTTGGTAGCCCTTGATTTCTGGGTTGTGCAGCAACTTGAGCAGTGCGTTGCAGATTTCACGCAGATTGTGGGGGGGGATGTTGGTCGCCATTCCAACAGCAATCCCGGTTGCTCCGTTGAGCAGCAGATTGGGGACAAGACTTGGCAGGACAACAGGTTCTTCTCGGCTCCCGTCATAATTCGGCTTGAAGGCTACGGTGCGAGTGGCCAAGTCTTTCAGCATCTCAGATGCGAGTGCTGTCATTCGGCACTCGGTGTAACGCATGGCTGCCGCGTTATCGCCGTCAACGCTACCAAAGTTGCCACTGCCGTCGACCAAGGGCATCCTTAGCGAGAATGGCTGAGCCATCCTCACCAAAGCATCGTAAATGGAACTGTCACCGTGCGGATGAAAACGTCCCATGACGTCTCCGACGACCTTGGCACATTTGACATGCTTCGAAGTGAAATTCAGTCCCTGCTGACTCATGGTGTACAGGATTCGGCGCTGAACGGGCTTCAGACCGTCCCGTACATCGGGCAACGCACGACTGGTGATCACCGAGAGCGAATAATTGAGATATTTTTCCTGCGCAGCCTGCCGCAAAGGAATCACAACCAGCGATGGATCCTGAGCATCAAAAAGCGATTCGGTTTCATCCGTCTTACCGGCTGACGACTTTCGTCTACCGGAAGCGGTGGAAGCCCCAGCTTTACGCCCGGAATTACTACGTGTTCGACGTTTTGCCACGCCAGAAGGTCCTTTTCTTGCCAGTGGTGGAGGATTTTTCGTGCGATTAGCGGTCTACCAACCGAAACAACGATGCAGAAACTAGGCAATTTATACCGTTAATGCTATCCGAGTCGATTGCGGCATCCTGAACAGCGACCGATGCCCAGACGGGTTATAGCGGTCGAACCCGTGAAAACGAACCCAATGATCGTGCCGAGCAGAGCGGCAAACAACGCAAAGGTCAACTGGGAGCTGAATTTGATCCGAAAACTCCTTGAAACAGGATCTGTTCCCATTTTGTTGACGTTGCGTGGATTTTTATCTGCGAGTCTCGAAAGCTGCGGGGATCGATCGCCAGCCAACAGGCTGGATTCCGACCCATTTCAGCCGTCGACACGCTCGGGCGACGTTCACGGTGGAGCCGAACCTATGAAAATCAGAATGCTTTCCTACGCTTTGGTCGCCTTGGCCACCTGCGTCACCTTCGCAGCTACCGCTTCGGCAGACGAACCTGCCAAGAAAGCACCGACTGTGGAGGCCGTCGAAGGCTACGTCGGAGACATGGCTCCGGGAATTCAGCGGGGCTACGGCCAGCCTGACCTGTTCTACAACTTCTACACCCAGGGCGGTGCCAACCGAGCAAACGCCCAGATGTATTTGTCACCCATGCCCATTCCGCCCAACGTGGGTCACACCTTCTACACCTACCAGCCTTTTTACCCACACCACATGCTGTATCCGCATCAAAACCGGTTCCACCGGAATTATGACTGCGGTCGTGGCATGAATAGGACCCGAGCTTCCTACTATTACCCGCCTGTTCGCCAGACAGCGAGCAACGTTTATTGGAACTTCCTGCGTATCCCCCGCTAGTTTTCCAGTACCAGCAACGGTTCAGCCCGCTGACCGTTGAAACCCGATCCAGCACTCCCTGATGAATGAGCCTACCATGATCCATCGAATCATCCTTGCCGTCGGCCTGGTGACCGCTTCCATCGCAGCCTCGCAAACCACTGCGACCGCCGGCGATCCGTACGGAATGGCCCAGGTATGGTCCCACAACTTTTCCATGAACCGACCTTGGCATGGAAATTACTACAACCAGATGTACGGACAACCTCTGGCATTGATTGTTCCACCAACCGCACACATGCGGCAAACCTATTCGTGGGGCGTTAGCCAGAATCTCATGTACCCCATCCACCATCAGTTTGGTCGCAGTGCCAATTCGCCTGGAGCGGCTCGCGGTCGCTTCTACGGCACCCCAAACTGGCCCAGCCACACCGACCAATTCGGTACGTATTACGTTCGAGGCCCTTGGTAGGAACCTCGCAGGTCCAAAGCCGTCGGTAGCCCGCAACGCGAAGGCTCTACCTGCTGGCAACAGACTCATTATTGCATCAGGCCGGTACTTCCGATTGGAGGCGCCGGTCTGCTTTATTAAAAAACCGGTCTGCTTTATCTGAAGACCGGTCTGCTTTGTCGAATAGCAGCTCTTCATCTGATCGGCATCACGACTGACCTGCGGCATGCTGGCGTCCGCTGCTGACCATTTCGCTCTGTCATCCGGTGTTGCCAATTCAACTCGGTTTCTGGATCGAACAAACAACACACCAAAACCTGACCGATGCATCTCGGCAGTTTGGTGAAACTCTAACGCGATTTCTCTCTAATCGCTTATTTGCGGCCTATCTTTGGGTGGAATGAGACCGCAAGACCAAAAACTGGGCACCAACACACCCGAACTTGGCACTACAAGCGTTTCAAACCACACAATCGCGTTCCCTACCCGACGGCTTGTCCACGTGTTGGGTGTCAATCAATTCAATTGAGTGGCGGGAACTGCACGGGAATCCAAGTGTAAGAATACAGAAAGCAGCAGAAATGCGAACAGGCAACTCAATCAGCCGCCCCAGCCGACAGCAACAATTTGAAGAGGTCAAAACTCGCATCCACAGCAAGTTGGTCGACAAATTGGACCTTACGCGAGTGGGTGACCTCAAGGGCGACACGCTAAAACGCGAAATTCGGCTGGTTGTCGAGCACCTTTGCGATGCGGAAGAGACACTTCTGAACCGCCAGGAACGTGAGCGTATCGTCGAAGAAGTAATTGACGAGGTTCTGGGACTGGGTCCACTCGAGTTGATATTAAAGGATCCAACGGTCAGCGACATCCTGATCAACGGTCCCAAGAACATCTACATCGAGCGTGGAGGGCAGATGGAGAAGTCAGAAGTGGAATTCCGTGATGGAAAACACCTACTTCAGATCATTGACCGCATCGTCAGTAAAGTGGGACGTCGCATCGACGAAACGTCACCCATGGTCGACGCCCGATTGGAAGATGGTTCGAGGGTCAATGCAATCATTCCACCGCTGGCACTCGATGGCGCTGCTGTCAGTATCAGACGCTTTGGAAGCAATCCATTACGCCTCGAAGATCTTCTTAACTTCAAAGCATTCACACCAGAGATGGTGATGCTTTTGGAAGGCTGTATCAAAGCGAGATGCAACATCATCATTGCAGGTGGTACAGGATCTGGAAAAACAACACTTCTGAATACGCTGTCGTCTTTCATCGGACAGGAAGACAGAATCGTTACGATTGAGGACGCAGCTGAATTGCAATTGCAGCAGGATCACATTGTGCGTCTGGAGACCCGACCAGCCAACATTGAGGGAAACGGTGCGATCACAGCAACCGACCTCGTGAAAAACGCTTTGCGTATGCGTCCTGAGCGAATCATCATTGGCGAATGTCGAGGCGGAGAAACACTGGACATGCTTCAGGCCATGAATACTGGCCACGATGGATCCATGACAACCATCCACGCGAACACCCCGCGTGATGCAGTTGCTCGACTGGAAACGTTGGTGATGATGTCGGGATTTGAGCTTCCCGTCAAAGCCATTCGCCAGCAGGTAGCGGGAGCAGTCGACATTCTGATTCAGGCCAATCGCCTGCAGGGTGGACCACGCCGCATCACTGCCATCACAGAGATCGTTGGGATGGAACAAGACACGATCGTGATGCAAGATATTTACAAGTACACACAGAAGGGAATCGACGATGAAGGAAAAGCATTCGGCCACTTTGAATGCACCGGAGTTCGTCCCAGTTTCATGACTCGCCTGGAAGCTGCAGGAGTACGCCTACCTGCCAGTGCATTCCGAGAGAGAGTCATGATGCAAGCCTGATTCAGGCTGCCATTGAGATGCGAGAAACCGCAACTCGTTCACTACTTCAAAACCTCGTTTGATCTATAGTTCAGCCATGAGTGGATACATTATTGTTGTCCTGGTCGGTGTCGTCGTTACCTGCCTGGTCGCCTTCGCAATCAACGTGATGGTGCCCGGCGGTGATTCCACCTCAACCGAAGACCGACTGGCCGCAATGGCAAGTCGCCGCAGCAGCAGCGATGAAAAAGAGAAATCTTCTTTGCTGACAGGCATGGATGAATCTTACTCACCCGTCAGTCGCTTACTGGAAAACCTTCCAGCGTTCACTGACTACCTTGACCAGGCTGACATTCCAATGCAGCCTGCCAAGTTCACCGTCCTCTGCATCGCGGCTTTCATTGGCGGGATAATGACCTGCGTTCTGACCCCTGTGCCAATTCTGCTGGCACCGATCGCGGGTGCATTGTTTGCGGCGTTGCCGATCAGTTGGCTGGTCATGAAACGAAAAAAACGACTGGCCAAATTTGGTCAACAGATGCCAGAAGCCCTCGACCTGCTGAGCCGGTCCCTGCGTGCAGGTCACTCACTTAATGCTGGCTTTGGACTCGTAGGCTCAGAACTCGATGCTCCTCTCGCTACTGAGTTTTCAAGAGCATTTGAGGAACAGAATTTCGGCATCCCATTGGATGAGGCGATTGAAGACATGGCGGATCGCATCCCCAACATGGACCTGCGATTCTTTGCAACCGCAATTGTCCTGCAACGTCAAACAGGTGGTGACCTCGCTGAGATCCTCGACAAAATCAGTCGTTTGATTCGTGAACGCCTGATGATCCTGGGCCAAGTCCAAGCATTGACTGGCGAGGGACGCATGAGTGGAGCCGTGCTACTGGCACTACCACCAGTTCTATTTTTGGTGATGTTGAAACTCAATTACGACTACGTAGTCATGTTATTCACGGATCAAATTGGTCGCTACATGCTCACAGCCGCTCTGATTTGCCAGATAATCGGAGCCATGGTGATCAAGAAGATCATCACAATCAAAGTTTAAATCCGCAGCAAAATCACCAATATATTCAACCACCCCATCACTGTTGCTCCCACGCAGCGGTGACTCAGGAATTTCTGACATGCCCTCCATGATCTTTGCCATGCTTGATCCGGTAACCATCACTTCAATCGCAATTTTCATTTCCGTCACGGCAGTCGCATGGGTGGTGATCGGCCGCATCAGCGGTGACGACAAGCCACGAGCGGAAGCACGACTGGACATGATGCGCAACCGGCGTGGGGGTCAGCAGCTTGATGCAGATTCCGAGGACAAGAATCTTCGCAAAAACGAAGCGTTGGCAGCTGTCCTGGAAAGAGCTACACAACCGTTGGCTGAGACAGTCAGGGGCAATGAAAAAGCAATGGGTCAGTTGCGAGAAAAACTTGTCAACGCTGGATTCCGCCGAGAATCAACTCCTGTTGTATTCAAGGGCATTCAGTTGATCCTCACCGGTGTCGGCCTGTTCATTGGTGGAGTATTCGGCATGCTCGCAGATGGACTCAGTCAGGGTCTCATACTGAAGGCCGCCGCTGGCATTGTGATCGGATTCATCCTCCCGAAGTTGATTCTGGACCAGCTCGTTAAACGACGAAAAGAAAAGATTTTCCTTGGAATGCCTGATGCACTCGACCTGATGGTTGTCTGCGTTGAAGCTGGACTGGGAATGGATCAGGCACTCCGAAAAGTTGCCGACGAAATGCTGAAAAGCCATATGGAAATAGGTGAGGAATTCAGCATTGCGAACCAACAATTGCAATTTGGTAAATCGCGTAGTGAAGTTCTGCAGGCCTTGGGATTCCGCAGCGGAGTGGATGACCTCAAACAGTTGACTGCCATTCTGATTCAAGCAGACAGATTTGGGTCCAGCATCGCTGCAGCCCTACGGGTCCAAAGTGATTCCATGAGAGTCAAACGGCGGCAGATTGCGGAGGAGAAAGCCGCTAAGACTGCAGTGAAGATGATTTTCCCGCTAGTCCTGTTCATCTTCCCCGGCATTTTCGTCGTGCTCGTCGGGCCTGCCGGAATCAGCATGTATCGCAACCTGTTGACCAAATGATTTTGAGCACGGCTTCCCCGGAATCCGACGCTACCCAAATCAACGCTCTCACAAGATCCTTTCGATGCTCCTCTAACTTCTGCACCGTGGACAGCACGCTGCAGATGAGAGAGCCCTCGGACAGGAAATCGCTGTCTCGACTCGCAGCATCCCAATGCTCCATCGTCAATGCTCCATCGTCAATGCTCTACAATGAATGCCTGACAAACTCACATTCAACACCCTGTGGCGGTTACCGCGATGCCCCTACGTCTTGCTCTCTCCATCTTCGTTGCGAGTTGCGTCGTCGCGACTCCTCACCAACAACAACTACGCGCGGAAAACACCGCTGACTCAATACTGAAAGTCAGGCTGCAACATCAGACACCGACTGACAAAGCGGCAAAAGATGGATCCGCACGCAGTTACCAAATCGCGACAAAATCCGAGGGATGGAACCCATCTCAGACAGCAGTCATTATCTGCGACATGTGGGACTCGCACCATTGCTATCGTGCAGTACAACGACAGGCCCAGATGGTCCCCCGCATGGAAGATCTACTGACACACCTGCGTTCAAAAGGGGTCACCATGATTCATGCCCCCAGCAGTTGCGTTGATGCGTACGCAGACAACCCCGCCCGCCTGCGGGTCGCCACGATCCCAAAATCGGTTGCCCCGGAAGGCATCAATGAGTGGTGCCGATCAATACCCAGCGAGGAATCAGTCACCTATCCACTCGATCAATCCGACGGCGGTGAAGATGACACCCCCGACGAGCATGCCGCTTGGGCCGACTCTCTCAAAGCCAAAGGCCTTAACCCACGAGCACCTTGGAAAAAACAGCACGCGGGACTGACGGTCGATCCTGCAAAAGACTTCATCAGTGACCGCGGCGAGGAGATCTGGAACATTCTCAAACACAGGGACCTGAAGAATGTCATTCTTGTCGGCGTGCACACCAACATGTGTGTTCTTGGCAGACCGTTTGGGCTTCGGCAACTATCCAAAAATGGCGTGAACGTGGTGCTGATGCGGGACCTCACCGACTCCATGTACAATCCAAAGTCATGGCCACACGTGAGCCACCTGGAAGGCAATGCATTGATCATTTCGCACGTCGAGCGGCATGTCTGCCCCACGTTAACCAGCGATCAATTTCTGGGCGGAAAGCCTTTCCGCTTTACGGCCATCACCGCAGGACGCTAAGCCAACAGATCGTGCATCACATGGCCGTGCACATCAGTCAATCTAAAATCACGTCCCTGATAACGGTAAGTCAACCTTCGGTGGTCGATTCCCAACAAGTGCAAGATGGTTGCATTGAGATCATGAATGTGCATGGTACCCGGCGTCCACGTTTCTTTGCTTGGCGTTAGTGGATCACCATCCGCATTGGCAATATTGTACCCATAATCATCACTCTGACCGTAGCTGATTCCTGGCTTGATGCCACCACCGGCCATCCACGTAGAGAAGCACCGGGGGTGGTGGTCTCGCCCATAATTTTCACGAGTCAATTGTCCCTGACAATACGCAGTTCGACCGAATTCACCTCCCCAGACAACCAGCGTATCTTCCAACATTCCACGTTGCTTGAGATCCTTGATCAATGCTGCACATCCCTGATCAACGTCACGGCATTGGGATTCATGTTCTGCTGGCAAGCGTCCATGCGCATCCCAGCCACGATGAAAAATCTGGATATTGCGAACGCCTCGCTCAGCCAAACGTCGGGCATTAAGACAACACGCTGCGAACGTGCCGGGTGTACGTGCTGCTTCGCCATACAAATCAAAAACACCCTTATCCTCATTTGATAAGTCCATCAGTTCTGGAACAGACGACTGCATTCGATAAGCCATCTCATGCTGTTTGATGCGAGTCAGGATTTCCGGATTCCCCAATTCCTGATGCAGTCCGGTGTTGAGAGCCTCCAAAGCATCTAATTGCTGACGCCGATCCGCGCGACTTACCCCGTCCGGGTTACTGAGGTACAGAACCGGATCACCTTGGCTGCGCATCAAGATTCCCTGATGGTCAGACGGCATGAAACCGGTCCCCCAAAGTCGATTGAAAAGACTTTGCTCAGGAAAATTTGTCTTGGCATGCATGACCACGTAATGGGGCAAGTCCTGATTCATGCTGCCCAAACCATAACTCAACCAAGCCCCCAAACTGGGGCGACCGGGGATCTGACTTCCTGTCTGAATGTAGGTGATGGCCGGGTCATGATTGATCGCTTCGGTGAACGTGCTACGCACGACGCATAGTTCATCAACAACGCCTGCGGTGTGCGGCAGTAATTCGCTAACCCAGATTCCATCCTGATTGTTATCATGCCGCGTGAATTTGTACTTACTGGGACAAAGTGGTAGCCCAGCCTTCTGGTTCGCCGTCATCCCTGTGATGCGTTGCTCGTTGCGAACATGATCAGGCAGCTGCTGATTGAACATCTCAGTCAACTTTGGTTTGTAGTCCCACAAATCCAGTTGACTTGGCCCGCCACTCATAAAGAGGTAGATCACACGCTTGGCTGTCGCTCGATGGTGCAAGCCCCCATTGAGGTCTTGATTAGCTGGAACATCCTCGGCCAAGGCAAAGGGCGAATCAGCCGTCAGTAAACCAGCCAACGCTGCCGTACCAAGCCCCAACACGGACCGCCCCAGCAATTGGCGACGATTTTGCATTTGCGATAATTCAAACGGTGAATTGTCCATACAGACTTCCTGAAACTTGATGCCATTGCAATGGCTGATCGGGCGATGTTTAGCCGGGTGTCTCGAACGCAGAACGCTTCAGATTACCATGAATGTCTGGCAACATCGAATCGCGACCACAGCCACGATCAGCGAAGCTCCGACAGCTGTGCCGTAAAGACAACGATCAAAACCGCGGGTTTGGTTGCCGGAAGCCGCGACGCTGGCGTGATCAAATCGCAAACACACAGTCGGTGTCCTACCACTTAGGTCACTGATTAACGCTGAATTGTCTGAATCGGACTAGCGACCCTTAAGTCTGCGTCCTGACGGCGGTCAGCCGCAAGCAACGATTTGAGTTTCATTTGAACAGTCGGCTCACCCGGAATCTCGTTTCCCGGTGGGCTACCCCAGGTCAAGCGAGCTCCTGACTGCATGGTCAGTTCCATTTGCACGACTTCGGTCTGTCGTGGATCGCCATGAATCCCAATGCTGCGAATTTGTGTCTGCTCGCGATAAGGCGAGAGAACCGAAGCAAGAGCCGACGCAGCTTCCACTGCAGAATCTCCAAAAGGTGTTCCTACAGCGTTGCTAGTGTAGACATCAGGAACCTCGATGTAGATGTAGTTTCTGGTTTCCGCTTCAGCGAACTCGTTACCTGGTAACAAGACTCCCTCGCCATCGACAGGAAAGAAATAACTTCGATTATCGGGATCGTTAGGCTTATAAACATGCACCATCGCAACGGGGGTACGGTATTCAAGCCTGACATCGATCTGACCGCCAGGCAGTTTGCGAACACCAATCACTTTGCGAACCCACGGATGCATTGAGAAAGCAGAAGCTATTTTCGCAGTGGCTTGCCGATCCAAAATCGAAAGCCCTTCCATCGCCGTATCACGATAGACCGTTTTGACAATATTTGTTCTGACGTGGGTTGGTGGGTCCGTGACCTGAATCAGAGTCGGATCAATGCCGCTGTACTTCCCAGCTACATGGACGGCCCCCCAGCGGTGCCACGCTGCGTATCCACCTACGATCAATAACACAGGCCACACGACGGCAAATGCGGCGGGAGCTTTGATCAAACGTCCCAGCAATTGCCTGACTGGTCGATGCTTGTCGGAATTGGCCGATCGCGTTACCACTGAGGTGTTCCCCGACTTCCATGTGGACGAAACAGCTGACTCAAAAAAGGAGATGTATTCCCCTCGCTAGGACAGCCTGCAACTTTGCAGACCCTAGAACTACCAAATCTGCAGATTCAACTGCAAGTCGATCCCTGTTTGCAATAAAACCTGCTCCCGGACCCGCTCAATGAGTCTGAGACATTGCTCGCTCGTCGCACCCGATCGGGCAATCATGAATTGTGGATGCTGGCCATCCAGCGATACTTCACCTTCACGCAGCCCAGCGAGTCCAACCGTTTGCAGCAAATCTTTTGCTGGCATTCCATCAGGATCCACAAATGGCATCGCGATTCGCGGCTCTTCCGTTGGGCGGGCTGCATTTCGGCTGATCCACAGCTTTTGCATTCGCTTGGTCAGCGCCAACACGTCGCGGTTTTCCAATTCAAAGCTGACATCCAGCACGGCGAGCCCCACGAGGGAGGTTTTTCGATGAGAAAAACCGGCTTCCTGCTGCGTCAAGGTCCTAATGCTTGCATCCTTCTCGACGACCGTGACGGACCTCACGACCGAGCCGATGTCACGTCCACCGGCAGAGGCGTTTCCGACCACGGCCCCACCGACGGTACCGGGAATTCCTACCAGATGCTCGAGGCCACCTAATCCCGATCCGACCGACTTAATCACAGCACGCGAGAGCTTTGCACCTGCACCGACGGTCATCTTGTGCCCGTCGATCGAGATTTCATTGCCCATGGCACCCGCCAACGAGATGACCAAGCCATCCACCCCAGCCTCACGAACCAGAATATTGCTGCCTCCACCGAGAATTCGAACAGACAAGCCCTGCTGCTGCGCGGCCGCCACAAGACGCTGCACATCCGCCGCGTCCATCGGCTCCGCAAAGAACCTCGCAGGACCACCAATTCCCAGCCACGCCAACGGCCCTAATGGCTCGTCAGTCCGTATCAGGTGCATCAGATCGTCCGGAAAATCCATGCTGAACAAGTCTCTCATTGAAGTGCGGGAAATAATCGCTTCAGCCATTTCGGCCGCGATGAACAACAACACTCAGCAGGATAGCCGATCAGTCCAAAAAATGCGTTGGGAGTCGTCTTGAAAAATCCGCGTTGCCACGGCCATTGGCTGGCTGTGGTACCGATCAGCTCACGAAGGCAACCCTGATCTGGGCCTAAGATTCTCGCCCATATTCCAGCTTTACCACCAGCGAATCAAGCATGCCGATAGTCGGAACCAATCTCAAGATTGCTCCAGCCACGCATTTTCCAAGATAGATCGCGATTGTCCTCACCCTGATAACCGTTGCCCTCATTTTGGGCTACCGTTGCGCTGGCAGCCTTTGCCGTCGCGCTGGCAATCACGGTCCCAGGCTTACACCACGAGCCTTCAAAAAAGCTTTCTCGTCTGCACCAAGGCCTTCTGAATCAGGGACCGAATGGGTTGTTTCGACTGAAAACCACGCAATTTTCGCCGTTGCCAACCATCCTCACCCGGCGTGTACAGAATAATTTGCGGGATCGACTTCTCACCCTGAGTTAACTTGTCAGCCAGTGCGGGATTTTCATCGCGGTTAATGACCACAAAACTGACATCATCCAATTCGCCAGTCTTCGCCATCGGTTTGAGAGTATTTTCCTTCAATACCTGGCATGCAGGGCACCAAGGTGCTCCTACTACCACCAACAGTGGTTTTTTCTCCGCGAGGGACTCCGTGTACGCCTTGGCATAATCTTTTTGCAGCTGCTGATCTCCGGGCAGAGTGGTCAGAACAACCGTGAGTAGCAACGAAAACATCGACAGCTCCATCATTGTAAAAGTCTAACTTCAGCAGGGCTCAACAACTCGCCAATCAGCCCGACTCCGAAGCAAAGCCGCCAAATTTGATTGATGAGCTCAGAATTACGCTGAAACCCATAAAATCATGTTCTTTGCGTCGCCTTGCTCGAACGCCGGCCTACCTCCCAATCAAGCTGAAATCCGCCCCCGCAGGTAGGTCCGTTCCTTCAGCTGAAAACAACTCAAATCCCTCGCCCCATTTTTCCTAGCAACACTGCAATGAAAGATGGCACACCTTCCATGACTACAAAAATCCAAACATTTGAAAGCATTTCGACTGTGCAGTGTGGGAAAGCTGGCGGGAGTATAAAGACGGCACAGGTGGGGGCAAGTGGAGCAACGCACCGAAAGAGTGAGTCATGGCTGATCTGATGGTTTTAAAAACTTCCATTGCCGACAGACCCAACGCATGGGTAAGACGCTAAACTGTTGTATATTCGGGACTTCGGGAATCTGCTTTGGTCCGATGCGATCACTATCTGATGATGGCATCGAAGTTAGAAAGTGGCAGAAGACGGTGCCCCCGATAGACATCATCATTGTGAACAACCTGTCGCTGTTTTCCACAATCTCTTTGCCAAAGTCTTTATGAAACTGCGGATTGGACTTATCGGACTAGGTGACGGTTGGCAAACAAGACACCGTCCAGCGCTCCGGATGCTGCATGATCGTTTCGACGTTCGAGCTGTTTTCAGCCCTGTGGCCAAACTCGCAGAAAACTCCGCCAACGAATTTCAAGCCGATGCGGTCGATGGCTATCGCACCTTGGTTTCTCGCTGCGATATCGATGCAGTGATGGTCCTGCAAGGCAGTTGGCTGGGATGGTTGCCAATCCTGGCTGCATCGGAGGCTGGAAAAGCGATCTACTGGGCAGGCAACCTCGACTTTGATCCGGAGAAAGATCAGCACGTTCGAGACGCGATTGAAGAGTCCGGCGTTGCCTTCATGGCTGAGTTTCCAAGACGCTTTGCACCGGCCACCCTTCGACTCCGGGAACTGATAGCGACACACCTTGGTGCCCCACAACTGATTTTCTGTCATCACCGCACCCCAACCGCGAGCAAAGAGCGTCCCAAGCAAACACGACAGGATCGTTCCGAATTCATCGAATTGATCGACTGGTGTCGCTACGTGGTCAACCGCGAACCTGTCCACGTCGCCTCGACTTCCCACCAACTCAACGAAACCTCGGGATATCGATCTCTAAGCCTCGACTTCGCTGCCACCGAGAAACTGCCCGCGGTAACAGCTCAAATCAGTAGCGGTAATTACATTCAACAATCTTGGCAGGAAGCGATTGGATTCCGACCACCATCCGCCATGCAAATCTGCTGTGAACGAGGCATTGCCTTTGTTGACCTACCGTCCAACCTCGTATGGTTCGACGACGCCGGCCGCCACTTGGAATCTCTGGAAACCGAGCTACCAGTGGGTGAGCAACTGCTAACACAATTTCACCGTTCGGTTACCAGCTTGTTGCGCAACATCAGCGACTTGAACGATGCGTATCGGGCAGCCTCTATTTTTTCAGCAGCGCAACAGAGTGAAACCACTGGGCGCAGGATCGAAGTCTGATTGAGAGTGCAACAGCAACGGGACTGCAAGTACTCAACCTAGCTTTCCAACAGCACGAAAGTTTCGGCCGCCACTTAACGTGTCGCAAAACCAGCGTTGTGAAAAAACTTGGCAAACCATGGTCGGCAAACACAACTCTGCAAACGACACTAACAAGCAACATTCGGTGGCTCGCTCGGAAGCAGATCGCTCGGCCATCGGTCTCAAGCAGCAGCGATGACCATTTGATTAGCAGCCAAGTGCTCAACCCGCGTGCAGTGCTCGATGCGTGATTACGCTCGCATTACTCTGGAACGGCAATTACCTCACGTCCATTTCGAGTCGACATTCCCTGCCACAAATCACGGTCAATTGAATCGGTGATAAAACGTACGGATCCATCCAAGAGAGCCACAGTCACACCGCCGGTGTGATAACTTCGCGAGGTCACAGCAGCGTAGGTTCTGGGAACAGGACTGGCTGCACTTTTTCCTTCTCGGAAATTCGTGAAGTCAACATCGTAGTCATTGCCGATATTATTGAGGCAAATGACTTTCTTGTTCGGCGTGAAAGTGGTTGTAAAACCAGACTGATGCACCCTGCCGTCTACCCACTCTGTGTGCCCGGTTTCAGTTTTCAGAGAACCACCATATCCACAGATCTGACTTTCGATGTTCGGCATGCTCATATTTCCGGTGATTCCAGAATCACGGATATAAGGACTCCAAGCTTTGACTTCAGCAAAACCTAGAGTGTGAGAAAGTCCGTCGAGGCAATCTCGAAACTTTCTTCCTCTTCCCGCAGTGAACATGCCCTCACCAACGTTTTGGCCGGTCCTATTCTCGGCATCAAACACAAACCATTTGCCAGCCGAATACGCGTAATTGATTGGGTAGTGGATCGCTCCACCGGTAGATCCAGTTCGTAAGCGATCATTGGTCTCGCTCGGGCACAGGTAAGTCGGGACGCGGTAACTTGCAATCGGGCGATCAACTCCATCCACTCGGATTTTTGCCGCCTTATAGCCACTGGAAAAATCAATCGCTTCAGCAAGAGAAATCGCCTCAACAAACGGCAAGATTCTTGCCTGAGCCGACCAACCATCGCCCGTCATCGCCGGCTTGGTCCAAGCCGGCGGCAACTGCTTCATTGCGGACTCGTAGTTGTGGCAGGCAAGAATGACCTGCTTGATATTGTTTTGACAACTCATTCGTCTGGCGGCCTCTCGAGCAGCCTGAACGGCTGGCAGCATCAGGCCAACCAGAATACCAATGATGGCAATGACAACGAGCAACTCAACCAAGGTGAACGCGGAACGGGCAGTAAGACGCGGCATATCCTGAAATCCAAAAGGCTTTAACGTTAATGAGAATCAATCGCAACAAGGCCAGTTTTACCCGACACCCTGACTTTACGCAACGATCACAGCGAAAAAAAGAGAAAAAGACCCGGGCCACCCACCGGTCTGCCGACGAAACGAAGCAAACGCAAGCAAATCAGCCTGGCAAAACATCACTCAGCGGCCAGCCAATGCTCGATTGCTCGTCGATTCGATGGAAATGCCATCTGGTTGAGGTGCTGCTCGGTAGGCTGAACCCACAAGAAGCTGTCCAGCTCACCGTCCAGCAGCCGGATCGCTGCCGGATCGACCACGCGGCACAGATAGAAAAGATCGATGACCGGAGAAATAACGCCGGCATAGTCGTAAAGGTTGGGAAAGGAGGTCAGATACTTGGCTTCGCTGACAGACAAATTGGTTTCCTCGAGCACTTCCCTGCTCAAAGCCTGTTCGATCGTTTCGTTTCGATCGACAAACCCACCTGGCAGCCCCCACTTTCCTTTTCCGGGCTCACGAGCCCGCCGCACCAGGAGCAGTTGCCCCTGTTCATTGGTGACTAACCCACCCACTGCGGCGACGGGTCCAAAGAAGTTGGCAAAACCGCACTGCGTGCAACGGAAAGGCACACAGCCTTCGTCCGCAGCCGCAGCTTCATTGCCACAGCGGGGACAAAAACGACATGCTTTTTCAATCGACTTAGAATCCATCTCAGCGTGTGCTCACTTTTCTTGGCAGCGTTTGGCGTGGACTCGATCGAACGTTGGACAAATCAAAGACAGCAGCGTTGGAATTCCACGTTCATCACATCACAGCCAACAAACCGCAAATCATTTTGGCTTGACAGTTGCGAGCAGATTGATATTCGAGCCTTCATACGTAGATCGGACAATCAATTTTTGCGCACCACGATATCGTCAAAAGCATTGAGATCATCAAACGAACCGATGCCCACTCTCCCGACCCCGAAGGTACCGTCGACCACTTCCATGTGAGGCTTCTTCATATCATCAAAGTACACCTTGATCGTGCCATCAGCAATATTTCTGCTTACCTTCACCGTGTGCCACTTATCGTCCCATGGCGTCAGATTCTCATTCTTAGTGAGTGCCAAACGCGGCGCTTCCTTTACGATCATGATCTGCCCACTATTCGGATCAGGCTTTGCCCCCAAGTGCACATAATAAAAATGCTGATCATCCTGATAACCGAAGAACACGCAGCAATCGCGATGATTTCCGGTATCCTTCGTACTGCGAACCTTGAAGGTGATATCAAAACTGCCGACCTTCAGGTCCTTGATCAATGCCAGATGCCCCGGACTTCTAACGGGCGGCTTATACTTGCTACCTCGAGAGGTAATTTCTATCACTGAACCAGCATCTGATTTTTTCAGTTTCCAACTTTCAGGATCTAGAATCTCCCAACGGTCTGTTCCATTCTCAAAATTTTCTTCGAAGACGACTTCGGGTGACTCGGCCTGCAGTGTGGCAGGCAACAAGAAGCAGGGCATCCACAGCAATAACAAAGACTTGTTCATGACTTAATCAGGTTGTTCATGGGGTAGGAACGAAGCACACTTGGCGCACTGATGCGGCAGGATACTTAGTTTAGCCCCCAAGCTTGTCGTCGTGTGAATAAGCATCAACAATACAAATTCACCGCGTAGGAATATCAGAGGAAAACCGCACGATCCATATTTGAACTCGGTTGCCGCACCGAGTGGTGAATCAACCAAACAGCATACTCCACTGCCATCCTGTCTCTAGCCTCCAACACCTACGGGAGATCCACCCATCACACTAGCGACCCCCGATTTAATTGTCCTAGTGATGTACGTAGCCGTGGTGATTGGCTTCGGCTGCTGGTTCATTCGAAAGAGCAGGACTTCAAATGAGTTCATGGCGGCTGGTGGATCGCTGCCGGGCTGGGCAGTGGGGATGTCAATCTTCGGCACCTACCTCAGCAGTAATACATTCCTTGGCAATCCCGGCAAAGCGTATGGCGGAAACTTCAACGGCTATTTATTCACGCTTTCGTTGCCGCTGGCCGTATGGATTGCCGCCAAATATTTCGTTCCCTTCTATCGTAAAAGCGGGCAAATCTCTGCCTACCAGCACCTTGAGGATCGCTTTGGCTTGTGGGCCCGCACCTACGCCATGCTGTGCTATCTGCTAACACAGATTGCGCGGGTGGGCACCATTATGTTTGGAGTGGCAATTGGGCTACATGCACTGACAAACTGGGATGTCACCAACATCATCATCGCAACGGGGGTGCTCGTCACGCTGTACACACTGCTAGGAGGCATCGAGGCAGTGATTTGGACTGATGTTGTTCAGTCCATCGTCTTAATGGGTGGAGCAGTTGTGATTTTTGGCATGCTGATTTTCAGCATGCCTGAAGGACCAACACAAGCTTGGACAATCGCGAGAGACGCAGGGAAGATGGACCTGGGAAGTTGGGACCTCGATCCCACGCAGAGCACCGTATGGGCAATGCTGTTGTTTGGCTTGTTCATCAACCTAACTAATTTTGGAATCGACCAAAGCTTTGTGCAGCGTTACCACACTGCCTCAAGCGAGCAAGCAGCCAAGCGAGCCGTCTGGCTCGGAGCTTTCATGTATGTTCCCATTTCGCTGCTGTTCTTTTTAATTGGCGCAGCGTTGTTCTCCTATTACGAGATCCACCCAAGCTTACTCGACGAAGTAAGACAAACCGCAGCGGCGCAAGATTCTGTAGACGCGGCAACCTTGCAAGCAGCCGATATCGGCGATCGTGTGCTACCCCACTTCATTGCAACAGAACTGCCCCCTGGACTTGCTGGGCTTCTGATTGCAGCCATTTTCGCTGCGGCAATGAGCAGTATCGACACGTCACTGAATTCATCTGCCACCATCATTCTGAAAGACTTGTACCAACGCTACTGCCAACCCGAAGTGACAGAACGGCAAGCAATGTACGTCCTCAGAATCGCAACGATTAGCATAGGTTTCATCGGCACCATGACCGCGATTGTCTTGATCGGTCAAAAAAGCATTCTGGAAACCTGGTGGCTACTACAAGGTGTTTTCTCGGGCGGAATGCTAGGACTCTTCCTGCTGGGAATCATGACGCGACGCGCCAACCCTATCAGCGGTCTGATCGCGATTGTGGTCGGGGTTGTTATGATTGGTTGGTTGACACTTTCCCCAAAAAACACCGCCTTACCAGAAATACTTCGCAATCCGCTGCACGCCAACCTGACCATCGTCATCGGCACTGTGACAATCTTTCTCACTGGTCTGGCGATCAGTCGGATTGCATCGCCACCCCGTGCTTCCGCCTCAGAGATGGCATCACCAGAACCAATCGAAACAAAACCGAAAGAATCTGACGAGGGTTGACCGTCCAGCGTGCAAGTCAATAACCAAACAACAGCAAGGGACTCTTTCTGAACCTCTGCCGTGTCGGATCACGATGCCCACAGACAGCTTGACCACGACATTCACGCCCAAATTCCTGCCAGCAAAATCCGCTGGCGTTTCGAACGCACCAACATGGTGTGTCAGGTCGAATGCATCTCGTATCTCGCTTCACAATTCAAACACAATCGGCAGTACTATCTCCCCCTCATCGCGGTACGAGTTACAATGCATGACTGGCATTGTCGGCAACTTTCGTTGTGTTCACGTCACGTCATTCTCAACTCCTTTCAGGAAATGCTCCACTAATATTTCGACGTCAGTTTCTTAAGACCACCGCTGCTTCTGTTGCTGCATCCGCGGCTTTACCCACGTTTTCATTCGCGGATCACCACGAGGGCCACGCCCCTTTCAAAATTTCCCTTGCTGAGTGGTCGCTGCATCGCACACTTCGCGACAAATCCAAGAACCTGACAAATCTTGACTTTCCGCGAATCACAAAACGGGAATTCGGGATCGATGCTGTTGAGTACGTCAATCAGTTTTTCAAAGATAAGGCAAAGGACGAAAAATACCTTGCAGAGCTGAAGCAACGATGCAACGACGAGGGAGTAAAAAGCCTGCTCATCATGGTTGATGGCGAAGGTCGACTCGGTGCCGCTTCGGAAAAGGAACGTACAAAAGCAGTTGAAAATCATTACCAGTGGGTCGACGCGGCAAAGTCGCTGGGTTGCCACTCCATTCGAGTCAATGCTGGCAGCAGCGGTAGCTACGAAGAACAGCAGAAACTGGCCGCCGATGGACTACGACGCTTAAGCGAGTACGCCAAACCACATGGCCTCAACGTGATCGTTGAGAATCATGGTGGTCTGAGCAGCAACGGCGCGTGGTTAGCAGGTGTGATCACCATGGTTGGAATGGAAAACTGCGGCACACTTCCCGACTTTGGCAACTTTTACATCAAAAGGGGAAAAGACCCCGAAGTCTACGATCGCTACAAAGGCGTTGATGAATTGATGCCATTCGCAAAAGCCGTCAGTGCAAAGACGCATGATTTTGATGATAGTGGAAATGAGATCGACACTGACTACGAAAAAATGATGCGTATCGTCTGCGAAAAACATGACTACCACGGCTACGTGGGCATTGAATACGAAGGCGGGAAGGTCAGCGAAATGGAAGGCATCCGCAAGAGCAAGACATTGCTAGAAAACATTGCCAAGAAGCTCTCATCCAAAGCGGGCTAGAAGCCAACATCGCAAACTCCACTCACGTCGTCTCGGCAACTTTCTATTTACTCGGTCGTCGAGACGCCAGTTGCAGTCGTGACTGTCCTCGAAACCCAGAGTATGCGAACCTGGGTGTTTGCCAGCAAGTATCTTGGCACTTGCCTCAGTCATGCCCCGGTAGTTTCAGCTTGGCATGCCATGCTACCCCCATTGGGCGAGCATAGGTTGGCCCGGTAGGTCAGCATGAGTCCAGCCCGAGTGGACTGAGGGCAGACAGGATCAGGGCAGAGGCGCAGCACTCTGGGTTGGCTCCATGCCTGATCGACCGTAGCCTACGACAGCTTGCGATCAACACCTCAAAGCCAATGCCCAAATCAGCGACTCTTCGCGGCATAAACCTCAGCGTACTCAACCGCCCACCCATCAATCAGTTGCTCAAATTCCTCGATTTCCACATCTCCGACAGCGACGAAATGGCTTCGATTGAACAGCTCCCGATTCATCACGGTGCCCTTGCCTTTAAGATCGAGCACGTTCAACTCTGTGTGCGGCCGAATCACCATTTCAAGCCTGCTGTACTGATTTGTGCGTTGCCCCGAAACGATACGCAGATCATCACGAAAACAAGCCGATCCCCAGCCCACTTCACCAAAAAGAGACTCGTTCTGAAACCCTGGGAAATGATCCGCGACTCGATTAATCGCAATTTCGATCCGATCAGAGAGCGAAAGACGATAGGAAGTATGAAGCCGGCGAAGTTCCTCTGCGCTGAGTTCACTCTTTCGCTGCTGCGAAGCATTCGCATCGGCTCGTCGCTGTCCGCGCAAGATCGCCGATTCTAATCTCGATTCAAAATCGTCACTCATGACGCAGGCTTATCCTCTGCTTGTGGAGGGTCGGAACCGTCTTGACCCGCAACTGGTGGTGTTGGTTCAGATTGTGACGCAGGTTCAGATTGTGAATCAGGCTCAGCTTGCTGTGCAGATTCCGATGACTGCGGCGGCACTGCAGATGCATTGGCCTCGTTCGTCTCACTTCCAGCGTTACTCGAATTGGCTACGGCGGCTTGGCTATCACCTTCGGAATTGGAAGCAACAGTGCTGTCCGGGGTGTCTTCGGCAGGCTTTGTCGCCTCTGCTTTTTTCTTTTTCTTGGCGGGCTTCTCTGACTTAGTTTCTCCAGCACCACCCGGAGGAGTGTAAAACTGCATCAAGTCACCAAACGAACGCAGAGGCTCTTCGCCTTTCTGCATTGCATCACTGATAGGTTTGGTTTCTTTTTTCCCGACAACGCGATACGACTCGGGCTTTCTCTCACGCCCTCGTGCACCACGTCCTCGAGCACCATCGCGAGAGCGTCCTCCACGACCCTGATCGCGACCGCCGCCACCGGGGCGTCCGCCACCTTGACCGCCACGGGCTTGACCACCCTGACCACCACGGGCTTGACCACCCTGACCGCCACGGGCTTGGCCACCCTGACCGCCACGGGCTTGGCCACCCTGACCGCCACGGGCTTGACCACCCTGACCGCCGCGGGCTTGACCACCCTGACCGCCACGAGACCGATCGTCACGCCTTCGCCTCGCTTCCGCCAACTCCGCTTCTCGCTGAGGCGACACTGCGCTCAACGCCACTCGTCGACGCTTTTCATCAATCCCAGTTACCCAAGCAGTGACCACATCGCCAACTTGCACAGCCTCATGCAAATCCTCGACGTAGGTATCTGAAACGCGACTCACGTGAATCAAACCACTGCAGTCAGGCGCCAATTCGACAAATACCCCGAATGGCATCACGCCCACAACCACACCAACAACGGAATCACCTTGTTTGAGGCCCTTAATGGACGGCATTGTGCTGAGTACGGCTGGCGGGTCGCCCGTGCTGTCACTATCGCCAAAGGGATCACAGAGCCACTGAACAAGTTGATTGGCCCGTTGTGAACCAATCTGCCATTCTTTGACACACTTATCTATTTTCGCCTGCTCAGGCAATCGGCGGCGAACACGCTCCGAAACCTCCACTGGCACCTCCGATTCCGTCACCGTGCCCGCGTCAGTTTCTTGTGCGACCGACCCACCCTCAGCATCCGCCTGTGCTTCTGCAGGAGCAGCACCTTCAGCGGTAGTGGACGCTTCAGTCGTTGCATCAACAGCTGCAGATTCTCCCTCAGCGGAATTAGCATCTCCCGAATCGGCGTTCGCGTTTTCCTCCGTCGTATCGACTTGAGCCTCTAACGTTGACTGAGCCTCGGTAACCCCTTCATCACCAACCCCTTCATCACCAACCTGAAAATCTGGAGCAGCTTCCGCAGCGGCACTGAAATCTTCCACCGCATTTTTTTCTGGCTCCAGAGCAGCTTCGACTAGCTTGGTTGCAGTGGGCTCAGGATCGACCGAGTAATCCGGTGGTTGGTAAGCTTGTGGTGCATCCGGTGGCAATTCAACGTCAAGAGCCTTGGCAAGCTTTTGGGCCAACGCGTAATCATCCGGATGAATCAGAGTCCCATCCAGCGTTTCCTCACTTCCAAAGACTCGCAGAAATGGGATGGCCTGTCTGCTGTGGGTTGCTTCTCCCCACTGATCGAGATCAACAATCGCTTGCCTTGACGTGAACAACGACTCACGTCGAGTCTTATCGATGGCCTGCGCCACATGTTCCTGCACACCTGGCAAACGCTGCAACCATGAAACAGGAGCAGAGTTTACATCAACACCACCGCGAGACGCTCCACTGACCAAGACGTCTTCCAACGAGCTCAACATGGCGTCGTCGGACAGTTCTCGTTGAAACGAGCTCAAACGCAGTTTCAATGGGTCAACTTTTGCGAGAGCCTGTGCAGGCTGCAACACCGAGAATGCCAACCAAGCAGCAGCTCGAAAACGGCGGGGGGTAGAACGCATCTCTTCATCAGCTACACCACTGCTGGCATAGGCATCTGCCCCGCTACGATCAGCCAGAGTCCAGCGAACGGACTTTTCAGGAGACTGCCCAATCAAATCGCCAATCGCGATCATGGTAGCTCGCCGGGCTGGCCCATTGCTAATGACGATCAGGTCAACATGATAGGCATGAATCAGCTCGCCCATACGAGCCACGGCTTGTGAGCGTGTTGCAGAAGAAAGTTGGCACGGCATGTCTTCCTTGTGCAACAGTCGACCATCGGCAGCGACAATCGACGTCGCTGCTGTACGCGGCCCAACTGCATCAATTGCCATGACGACCTTGGCTTCGACAGGACCGCGATTGACGTGCCGACGTAAATGATCTGCCGTGATCGCAACCAACCGCGTGGATGCTCGCTCATGAAGATCATCCCACCAGACAGCTTCAGCTGCCTCTCGAATCACTGCTTCGTTGGCCAAAACGATATCACGAAGCAAGGACTCAACGTGCCGGTTGATGCCACTGGCGGTCCGTTGCAACTCCGCAACCAACTTGGCTGCGTCATATTCAAACGAACACTCAGCAACTTGGCTGCGGAGAGCACGCCCCAGCATCACCACCTGAAACGCGCTTAGTTTATCGCAAGCAAAACGCTTGCCAGCGAGAGGTTTTAAAATACTAACTAACCAACGCCGGCGACGCTGCCTCGGTGAAATCTTCTTTTGCTTTTTCGGAGCCTTCGACTCGCTCTTGCCAGCCTTCTGGTTCTTCTTAGCCGATTCTTTCTTACCTGCAGTCCCAACATCAGCACTTTCGGTGACGGGTGTCGCGTCGGCTGCTGGTGCCGCGTCGGCTGCTGGTGCCGCGTCGGCTGCTGGTGCCGCGTCGGCTGCTGGTGCCGCGTCGGCTGCTGGTGCCGCGTCGGCTGGTGCCGCGTCGGCTGGTACCGCGTCGGCTGGTGCCGCGTCGGCTGGTGCCGCGTCTGCTGG
>Ga0315321_10000038_pt1 | contig 70630 bp, 40 predicted proteins | sample M180m21515metaG_FD_203464 | JGI IMG/M metagenome (GOLD analysis project Ga0315321, IMG submission 203464) | Ammonia-oxidizing marine archaeal communities from Monterey Bay, California, United States - M1 80m 21515 | ecosystem: Environmental > Aquatic > Marine > Intertidal zone | place: USA... | reverse complement strand
TGACGCGTTGCAACCTTCGTTTCGGGCCCGCCGATTTTTCCAATGGCCATCGCATAAGGACCTGCACTGTGAGTCTTGATCCTGCTCATTATCTCGACGAGTTTCGGCAAAGCGCTCTTCGCTTCCTTGCCCATTGAGGAGATCGCTTTGAGCGACTCGTTACGTACGCCTGAATCTTCGTCCTCGATCGCCTTGATCAAAGCAGGCAGTGCCTTCGGGTCAACTCGTTCAAAATGGTTGATGGCAACGACTGCGTTGTATCGTGTTTGCCTGTCGTTGCTCCCCAAGTCTGAAATCCATTCGTCAAGCGTTTTGTCCGGCACTGCGTCGTGCATCGGATCGAGTGCCTTGACTCGATCAGTTGTCACAAACAGGGTCAGGCAAACCAGAGTGGCGTAAAGAATACGGGCAAACATGGAACGATCCTCTGTTTTGAAGCGTAATATCCCAGGGCATGGGTTGGCGGGATCATTTCTTCGCAAGAGATTCCACATTCTGCGAGTAGTGTGGAACGATTTGCAATAGTTCGATGTCTGACTCCTTCAAGGCCTTTAGAACTTCAATGGCCTCCCGAGACGTCGGGTGCTCGCTTCTCAAATCCCATCGAACGCTACATCTGCCTTGAAATCCGACGAACAATCGGTGGCTGACGGTTTGCGATGCCGTGTATTTGCCACGTTTGCCGTCGGTCAGGTCGGTTGATTGAATTTCCGTTCGGTTCCATTCTTTGCCCGCTATTCTCGCCGCGACACGGACTTCGTCGAGCGAGCGGAACGTCGCCTGATACCTCATACTTCGTGAACAATTGCCGCAGTACAAGTCGAAATAGGCTACGGGCTTTTTCTCGACGGCCGTTTGAGTCTTGTTCGCCTTTTCCTCAGCCGATGTTTGCGCAAGAGTAACCAGTACCAGCAAAGTTGTGATGCTCGCAGCACGCATTTTGAAACGTAACGTATTCATGGTTCGTCCTTTCGGAGTTTTGATTCGGATGAGTCGATCAAACCGACTGCCTCTACCTATCCATGCGTAGCGGGCGAACAAGGCGGGCCACATTTTGTTGAAAAAACTTTTATCGCGGAACTTTCACCCCCGTTACAACGTTCAGCATGTCTACGGGCAAAGCCAATGGTATGATGGAGATATGGCCGAATCACGTTCCACTGATGCCACAAATGTGACCCAACGTTTGCTCGTGAAAGCAAACGCCGGCGACGATGCTTCGCGCGAGCAGTTGTTTCGGCACTGTTGTGAGCGTCTCGAACGATTAGCCCGCAAGATGCTCGCCGACTTTCCAGTGGTCCGTCGTTGGGAGCAAACCGACGATGTCTTTCAAAACGCTGCGATGCGATTGATGCGATCATTGCGAGACGTCAAGCCGGACTCCGTACGACATTTTTACGCGCTGGCTGCCACTCAAATTCGTCGCGAGTTGATTGATCTGGCGAGACACTACGGCGGTGCTAACGGCCAGGCCCGCAATTTGGAAAGTGCAAAAAACCGAACGGAAAACGACGATCGTTCCGGCCTTGCACCTGCCGATCTCACCAACGCGCCGGATCGATTGGCATCGTGGACCGAGTTGCATGCGCACATCGCAGATTTGCCCGAAGAAGAACGCGAAGTGTGCGAGTTGTTGTGGTACCAGGGACTGACGCAACCGGACGCTGCCGAGGTGCTCGACATGCCACTACGCACGTTGAAACGCCGTTGGCAAAAAGTGCGGCTTAAGTTGCACGACGTGATGAACGACCAGTTTTCATAATTGGAGTGACACGAAATGCCGATTGAAATGCAATTAGACGACTTGTTGTATCGCTGGGAAGAGCTTGCCGTGGATGGCGATCCGGCGACGCCCGAGGCTTTGTGCGCTGACTGTCCCGAACTCGCTGAAGAACTGTCCCGTCGCGTAGCCATGCTGAAGACCATGGACAGTGTTTTCGACACGACAACCATTGGAACGGATTGTGACGAATCTGCCGTGACGGAGTTTTCTGTGGCGGGTTACGAGATGCTCGGGAAGATCGGCAGCGGTGGGATGGGAGTCGTGTACAAAGCTCGCCAAACCAAACTCGATCGCATCGTCGCCATCAAGACCTTGCGCGGCGGACTGAACGCGACGCAGGAAGACATTGATCGTTTTCAAACCGAAGCCGAGTCTGCCGCAAAACTGTTGCACCCAGGCATCGTTGCGATTCACGAAGTGGGCGAAGTGGACGGGCGACATTTCTTTTCGATGGACTTTGTCGAAGGTCAGAACCTCGATGAACTCATTCGCGACACTTCGTTGTCGGGCGAGCGCGCCGCTCGATACTTGAATTCAATCGCCGAGTCGATCGAAGTTGCACACGGGCAAGGAATCTTACATCGCGACCTCAAGCCATCCAACGTTTTGATCGATTCGTCGGACCGACCGAGGATCTCGGACTTCGGCTTGGCGAAACGCATTGCCAGTGACTCCAAACACACGGCCACGGGACAGATTCTCGGGACACCAAGTTACATGCCGCCTGAGCAGGCAATCGGCGACAACGAAAACGTTGGTTGTCGCAGTGATGTTTATGCGCTAGGTGGTTTGATGTATGCAATGCTGACTGGACGCCCACCGTTTCGGGCGGATTCATCTGTTGCGACGGTCATGCAAGTCATCAACGACGAACCCGTTCCGCCGCGGCGACTGAACTCCGGCATTGATCAGGATCTTGAGACGATCTGTTTGAAGTGCCTCGAAAAGAATCCGCGTGCTCGTTACGAAACGGCCGCACAAGTTGCGGACGAGTGCCAGCGGTTTTTGAATGGCCATCCCATTCAAGCACGACCGATTAGCAGCGTTGCCCGCAGTGGCCGTTGGTGTCGCCGTAACCCGGCGATCGCAACTCTCGTCGCTGCTGTCTTTGTCGCATTGCTTCTGGGCACGTGCGTTTCGACTTATTTTGCCATCCAAGCCAATGAAAACGCGATCGCGTCCAATAATCATGCCAGGAACGCAGAAAAGAATCACCTCGAAGCTCTCGGAAATCTCCAACAAGTCAGAAAACAGAAACAGATCGCCGAGCGAAACGAAGACCGAGCTAATCGAGCCGAAGCAAAAGCGGTCAAACAGTCTTCGCAATTGCAAGTCCAAGCGACCCAGTTGCAAACACAAACGAGCGAACTGCAAACACAAACAAAACTGCTGCGTCAAAGCATTCATTCGTATCTGAAGATGTATTTGCGAACCTGTGCGATTGGCGGCGACCTCGCAGCGACCTCCGACGTTGAGACCGCCAACGCTGTCTTTGCAAGGTTCGATTCGCGTGAGCAACTCATCACCAATGACAAGATCGTACAGGCGAAGCAATCAATTCGCCGCCATTTGACTGCATGGACGAATGAAGCGAACCGGCCAGACGATTTGAACTTCGCCGTCTTGGAACTCACTCGGCAATGTCGTCTCGCGTGGGAAAGCCGCTGCGACTCAATCTTGTCGGTCGACGGTGGTCGCGGGCGAAACGGCGGGGCTTCATCAAATGTAATTCGCGATATCGAACGTCAACTCATTGTCGACGAACTCTATGCTCGCGCAACACAAACCGCACGAGGGATCGCCAAGGCAAACAACTTCGCTAGTGCTCGCAATCTTCGCGGTGCTTTCGAAAGGCTCTATTGGGGCGAACTGCACTTCGTCGAAAGCAAACGCCTCAACAGCGACGCCGTTGAGTCTGCCATGGTCCAAATCCGAGAGTGCATCAAACTTTGGAACCAGGGGCCACCTCCAGCCGAGCTTGCAGAGCTGGTCGTCCAATTAGAAAGCGCCTGCGACCAGGCAAGGAGCCAGTCATGGGAAGAATAGGTCCCTGCTGAAGCCACTGGGAAATGGGGAGAGTCGCGAGGAATCTGAACCTTTCAGCTTTGGGGATGTGTTTCAAGGGAACGTCGATAGGACTGTGGTCCGTCAGCCAATCGAACCGGTTGAGTACGCGCCGCAATTTTGCGAAACCTTGCATTTGGTTGAAAAAGGAGTCAGGTACCGTACTTAGTGCAGATTCGATGTCTGGTTTTAAGAACACAAAAACCGTTACTGATACGTTCTGCGAGGGACGCTTGAAAAGGATGACGTGATGCCAGTTCGCATATACTCGAGTCACCGCAGTGCGGTGTTCATGTTCCGCAGAATGTCCGGTAGTTGGCAGTGAAGTTGGTGGAAGCTGGCGACGCATACCGAGCGAATTTGGGATCCTCGGCGAAGGGATGTCGTACTGCTTGCAGAAGATTTTCGAAAGGCGTCAGGTTGCCATCGTCTGACGCGGCCGCTAACGCTTCTTCAACTAGGTGGTTGCGGGGAATGTAGATTGGGTTTGTGGCACGTATTTCTGCTGCGACCTCAGTCTTTGGGACGTCGTTCAAAAAGTCACCCCAGTGTTCTAGGAAGGTGTCCAGTTCGGCTGGCTCGGTTATGAGTCCCCGAAGGTTGGACGGGTTTCCCTCTGCCGCGTCCGCCAGATATCGCCAGCTTCTTGTGTAGTCCACTTTATGTGTTGCCAGCAGTTCGAACCATTCATCAATCAAACTGCGTTCTGCGGCATTCGTGTTGTCTGTGTAACTCGAGCTGTTGCGAGATGTCAGTCCCAATTTGGCTCGCGCTCCGTTGTACCAGTGGTTCTGGAATTTCGGCATGAATGTTTCGAGGATCGCGGTCGCCTCGGCAACCGCTTGATCGCTATCATCATGTCCGAGGATTGGCAAAAGTGTCTCTGCGAATCTCGCGAGGTTCCATAGCGCAATCGCGGGCTGGTTTCCGTAGGCATAGCGACCAGCATGATCGATAGAACTGAATACGGTATCAGGAGCGTACGTTTCCATGAATGCGCACGGACCATAGTCGATCGTTTCACCCGATATCGCCATGTTGTCGGTATTCATGACTCCGTGGATGAACCCGACCAGCATCCAACGTGCAATTAGATCGGCCTGATGGTCAGCTACCAACTTCAAAAGAGACAAGTAACAGTGGCTATCTCCGGAGACGTCGGGGTAGTGCCGCTGGATGACGTAATCTGCCAGTTTACGCAGGGAATCAATTTGGCCACGGGCAGCGAAGTACTGGAATGTTCCGACGCGGATATGGCTGGAGGCTACGCGAGTGAGGATGGCACCGGGTAGTTGACGGTCTCGCATCACAAGCTCTCCTGTGGCAACAGCAGCGAGTGCCCGAGTTGTCGGGATTTCCAACGCGTGCATCGCTTCGCCAATCAGGTACTCCCTCAGTACAGGTCCGACGGCAGCCTTGCCGTCACCCCCGCGAGAAAAAGGGGTGGCTCCCGATCCTTTCAGCGCAACGTCCCGACGTTTTCCGTTCTGATCGGGAATCTCACCAAGCAACAGCGCGCGGCCGTCGCCTAACTGGGGAACGAAATTGCCGAATTGGTGACCTGCATACACCTGCGCGATCGGTTGCGCATCGCGCGGCAAAGCGTTACCTGAAAAGAGTTGCTGTACAACATCCGGGGTCAACTGTTCGCAATCGAGACCGAGTTCGATGGCGAGCGGAGTGTTGAATTGCAACAGCGACGGGTTAGGAACCGGAGTAGGATCGAGGGTGGCGAAAAAACCCGGCAACTGTTCAGCGTAGCTGTGCTCGAAATTAAGCGAAAACTCCAAGGAGGAGGCATTCATGGATGGAGTCCTGATTTACGTATTAAAGGGGCGGATCAGCAATCACAAGCTGAACGGGTTCCAGTTCCGAAACTCATTCTGCGCTCTTCCCGAGCAAAACACTGATCGTTCTCGTCTGACAGGCATTGAGTATTAAAGAATGAATTTCTCAGTGGTGATATCGCAAGGGGCGTTCGAGGAGCAACGCAAAAATGTGTGCTGTTGTTCCCGCCCAGGAGTTGCTAAGATGGGAAACAGAGTTGCCTGCGGAACAAATGGGTTGCAGTCGTTGCGATTTTGGAAGGACTGTTCGCGACGAGAGAGGCGAAGCGTGAACGACACGGATAGCAGCAGAACTCTCAAAGGAAAATCCAAACTCAGGCGAACAAGCGAATGGGCAAGTACGTTGCGGCACTGGTGATGAGCGTGAGTTTGTTGTTAACAGGATGTGCTCAATCAACTGAAGACATCCTGAGCGATGTTGCTAACAAAGGAACCATAACAGATCGTCAAGCCAATAGTCTACGCAAACGTATGGACTTGCGATTAACTGGACTGACATCCATCACCGACGCACAGGCAGAAATTCTAAGCGATGTTCGTGGGGTCCTTGAATTAAACGGTCTAACGTCCATTACCGACGCACAGGCAGAATGGCTGAGTAATGTTCCTATTCTCCGCATAAGCGGCCTCACCTCCATCACTGATGCACAGGCGAAAAGCCTGAGCAAGGTTCGATCTCTCAGTCTAAATGGCCTCACCTCCATCACCGACGCACAAGCGGAGAGCTTGAGCAATACGAGAGACCTTTCGCTAGATGGCCTGACCTCAATCACTAACACCCAGGCAGAGTGGCTGAGTAAGGGTGAAGAGCTGCAATTGAATGGCCTCACCTCTATTACTGATGAACAGGCAGAGAGGCTGAGCAAGAGTAAGATTCTTGGCTTAGACGGCCTAACCTCCATCACTGATGCTCAAATCGATACCCTCAGCGAGATTGAATCTCTTTCGCTCAACGGTCTGACAACGATCACTGAAACACAATTGGGGATTCTGAGTCAGCGTGTTTACGGCTGGACATTTTCAAATACCATCCGATGGCAGATCGACGAATATAACAAGATCGCCGCACGCGACATGAGCGAGATCAACGCTGCGGGAACGATGACTGACGAACAGGCAGAGAGGCTGAGCAAGAGTAAGAGTATGTTTCTCTACTTATACGGTCTAACCTCCATTACTGACGCACAGGCAGAAATTCTAAGCGATGTTCGTGGGGGTCTTGAATTAAACGGCCTAACGTCCATTACCGACGCACAGGCAGAGTGGCTGAGTAACGTTCCTGTTCTCCGCTTAAGCGGTCTAACCTCCATCACTGACGCACAGGCAGAAATTCTAAGCGATGTTCGTGGGGTTCTTGAATTAAACGGCCTGACCTCAATCACTAATACCCAGGCGGAAAGTTTGGGAAAGATGGAAAACCTTGCATTGTATGGCCTCACCTCCATCACTGACGAACAGGCACTAAGTTTAAATAAGGTTAAGTATCTTGGGGTTCGCAGATCAATCCGATCGCGGATTGACGAATTCACAGAACAAACTCGAAACGACATTAATGATACTGCTGCTAAGATCAATACCACCGGAAAAATGGATGACGCACAGGCAGAACTCCTAAGTCTTGCAGAGCAAGTTTATTTGTACGGTCTAACCTCCATCACCGACGCACAAGCGGAGAGCTTGAGCAATACGAGAGAACTTTGGCTTAGTGGCCTGACCTCAATCACTGACACACAGGCGGAAAGTTTGGGGAAAGTAGATTGGCTTGTATTAAACGGTCTAACCTCCATCACCGACGCACAAGCGGAGAGCTTGAGCAATACGAGAGACCTTTCGCTAGATGGCCTGACCTCAATCACTAACACCCAGGCGGAAAGTTTGGGGAAGATGCAAAACCTTGCATTGCATGGCCTGACTTCCATTACCGACGCACAAGCTGACAGTCTGAGCAAGGTTAAAACTCTACTATTGGGTAGCCTCACTTCCATCACTAACGCTCAGGCCGATAGCCTGAGTAAAGTAGGGAATCTTTTTGTCTCAGATTCCATTCGATCTCAGATTGACAAATACAGGGATGAATGAGTGACCCGCATATCGACAGATATGCATGAAGAAATAGAACTTAATCCAAAACGAAGCTTAGTGTTAATTGCGGCTATTGCTCCCTTGGGTGTAATTCTATGGTGAGGGAGGTCAGGGGCTCACTTCTTGAAGTCGCCATTGCAACCGTCGTCAAATTTCAGCACGACTGTGTTGGCGGGAATGGGTTACTTGAGAATCCCGCAGGGATCTTGGGCAAGGGCAGTTGTGGCAACGGTTAGCACAGACAAGTAAAAGAGATTCCATCGCTTTGCTGTCTCTGTGTTAATGCATCTTTGTCACTTATTTCACTTCTTTGTCGGGTTGATCGGGTAGCGTAAACGTCGCGACCACCGCACGGTGGTCAGATGGATAAGGCGTAACAACGATGTCTGCATACTCTTTGCTTTCGCCAACAATCTTTACGTCGATGACCTCTAAGTCGGTACCCTTGAAATACACAAAATCGATGCGATCATGGTGATCCTTTGGGTCATTCTCCATGGTTAGAGGCGACCAGGTGTAGCCAGGCTTTTTCATCTCATCGGGATAAATTGTGCGCCAGGCATCGGCAAAGCCTGCTTCGGTCAGGCCCAAAGACGTTGGGTATTCCACTTTGATCGGATGGCGACCGGATCGGGCTGCTTTTTCAGTCCAGTCGAGGTGCGAGGGTTCGTTGAAATCGCCAACCACAAAAACAGGAGATTCTTTGTCGGGAAGGGCGGTTATCTGCTTGAGCAGCGATGAGACGTCTGTCCCGCGCGCTGCTCGTGCTCCGGCAATTGCCTCCGCTTCAGTTTTGATGAAAAGAGTATCCCAGTGTTTATGCCATTTTGGGCGGATGCCCAAAAGTTGGTAAGGCTGATAAGGATTGGAGGGCAGGTGCAAACTGAACACATAGGCTTCCTCCCCGGAATCAAGTTGAATCTTGATGCCACCGTTGTGCCGCTCGACAATCTCATGACGCGTCAAGATACATTTGTTCCTGCGGTCCAGGTAGTGATTCCACCCTAGCAACTTGGCCAACTTCTCCCCATTAACACCGCGAGGGGAACGCGTTTCCTGAACACCGACCACATCTGCCTTTGCCTCCCGGATCACGTTGGCCGTTTGGGACAACGGTTGCCCCCGCATCGTGCCACCGCGATAGATATTGTAAGACATCACGTTAATGCGAATTTCTTCAGACTGTGCAGTCAGGCCAGTCGTTAGCACTGCGAACCAGATGCATAGCGATCGTTTTATTGTCACCGTTCTACTCCTTAATGTGCTTAATGAATTGTTCCCAATAGCTGACTTAGCCGCCGATCATGACCACTCTCAAGGCTCTGCCGATAAGCCAAATGCAGTCGCCAAATGAGTACAGATATGATGCGCAGTTCATCGCATGTCGCTGATACGGAGCGATATGTATGGGTGCTTGCATAGAGTTAACTGCCCCGTAAGTCATTGCCAATGGTAGTGAGATTTGTCGTCGCTCCCACGTTCGTTGGTGCCATGGCCAATCTATTGTGACTGCGGCAGTGGCCTGCAGGAACCGGCCCCATGTCATCATTTCAGGATGGAGTCGATGTTGCCGCCCAATTCGACCAACGATATGTCGCCGGAGCGATCCTTGTCTGCTTTCTTAAAGAAAGTATCCAAGTGGGCGGTGGTGCCAAAAAAAAATGACGAATTCCGGCTTGCTGTGTACGCCATCGGAATTGGCCACACATCAAATCGCCCGAAACTAATCAGCTGTAACTAATCGACGCTATTGGAATGATTTCCGCGTTAGAGGCAGTGCCGAGATCAATGTCGCCTCATTTAATGACGGCCAACTTCTTCAGGTGCATGGCAATGATGAGTGAAGCGGCTTCGAAGTCGCCGGCAAAGACCGCATGTTTTACCCGGTCACGGCCAGTATCGGAGATCAGAACACTCAGGATGACAACCTTAACGTCACTTGGATCACACTTAAATCTGATCAGGTGGGGGAGCCTTTCTACATCCGCTACGCGCAGGGCAAACACGAATCGCAAGCAAATCTTGTCAATACGTCAGCCGAACAAACGCTGCCGTTCCAGGCGCTGCCGTTCCAGGCGCTGCCGTTCCAGGCGCTGCCGGAGCAGGCGCTGCCGGAGCATTCGGTCCACAATGATAAAAACAGGGGATGGCAGGTCAGAGGACTTGTTCGTGGATTTTCTTGAGGAGCAAGTGCAATGGAAATTCCCATAGGTTTGATCGTACCCCTGGCAATATCTGCAGGGGGAACTCCTTGCTCAAGCATCTCAATCGTCTTCAGGGCACGATCTCATGGTTCTTCAGTTAGCCAATTCTCGACGTTGCAGCACATGGCTAGCCTTCCTAGCGGTCCACTAACTCGCTCTAGTTTGCTGCAGACGATTGGGATTGGATTGAGGTTCACCATTTAAAAAAATACTCGATGGCGGTGATGGATGTGATCCCATTGAATACCAGACCTGACAGAATGCCGAATACTACAGCTGGCCAGATGGTTGGTCTTTCTATTTTGCGACGGAGCGTGCAATAGCAACAGCTAAATGCCAAGCAGGTCAGAACGCTTGGCAGAGTAGTGGCAAAGATAAATATCAGTTCGACGATATCTGGGCCGCGAGTTCTTCTGAACTGTGTCGGGGTGGCTCTGATGAGTAGGAAAATCCAGGCAGGTACCACTGCGATCGCCACAACCAGACTCGGGATGTAGCAATACGTGAAAACCCGGACAAGACGCATGCTTACGGGGATCCTGGGCGAGTTCACTGAGCCTGTCGCTACGCCAGCGTTCTGCTCGCCATTGGATGTGCTGGCAAGCGCGTCGCTCGGGGGTGCCAGGTAAGGATTGTTTTTGTTGTCCATGTACTAACAGTTGAGGTTCTTCGTTGAGGCGTCGCAATCAAGGGCAAAGCGAGAAAACGAACGCATCAGCCTAGGAACGATTCGCTGGGAGTGTGTGTTTTCAGATGCTGGCTGGAATGAAGTGGGAACACTCGTGCGCCTTAGTGAGTTCCTGCAAAGGATTCGTATTCATTCAGTCCACGGCGGCTAACGCAACAAGTTCTTTCAAGCGTACCGGTTCGATAGCCTCGACTTTGGCTACAAAGCCACGTTTGTGGGCAAAGCGTACATCGTTCTCGGCTTCGATCAGTGAGAAATTCAATCGAGGGCAGTCTTCGTAGGTGGTCAGTCCATAGCCGGTTCCCCTTCGATCGGGATAGATCAAGGCATGGACATTTTCTTGTTGCTCTTCTTCAGCGATGAATGCGTAGAGTCCAAACGACGGATCAGTTGCGATCACGTCACATTGTTCGAGAAACAAGGCCCGAATGGGAGGAGCCTTGGGATCCTGGGTCTCGATGTTCCACCACTGACAGTGCTGTTTGAGGAAATCCAGGCGGGATCGTAGGGAGTGTAGGTAATTGAGAATGTCTTCCCCAACCATGCACATGACGTGATAAAGCACATTGTCGGGCGTCAATTCCGTGAGACTCGCAAATCGATTTAGCAGCGTGACATCGATGGGTGAATTCAATTCGCTCAACGCCGCGCGTGGAATTCCCATCAATTTCGCCGTTTCGTTTGGACCGAGTGTATCGAGCCATTCAGAGGGTCGAAGCCATGCGCAAAAGGACAATGCATCCTCGTACACTCCCAAGCTGAGAAGGACGAGTGACAAAGCACATTGGGGGGGAGCATCGCGGGGAAACTGATGATGATCAAAATTGTTGAGTTGGGCGTCGTGAGATCCACCGACGTCAACCACACAGATCGCTGGGTCGCCAAGATCGTCCTTTGCCGGTTCACGCCGCTGGATCGGCACACCGTGCAGGTGTGCAAGTAGACAGCATGCCAGAAAGTCATCTTTGTGGGCGCCGCCAGGGTGGGTCACAATCAGTTGAATAGTCATGAATCCGATCTCGGCTGAGTGAAAGAACTGTTTCGCTGGAAAGCGGCGGGGTCACGAGCCCCAATGGATTGGCGAATCATGACTTAGCGAATCATGAAGCCCAGTGCGCAGGCGAACCATCCGTACAGAGGAGTCTGAAGAGCGTCTGTAGATCCCAGCGTATTGAGAAGTGAGTAAGTTGAGAAGTGGTGAGGCGGGATATTGCTTCACCAAACTCGCTCGTTTTAGCCACAGTGGCAGTGTTCAATGTCATCCGCGTAGCGTTCGTTCACTGCGAGCTGTAGCGGAACTACAGCGTTTGCACCGTGGGTGATGATCTGGTCCCATGTGTGTGACCCTCGGACGCCGGCGAGGTGCGGGTGATTAGTTGAGATCGTGAGTGACAGACGTCGCGACACGAGACTGAACAGACCTATTTTTTCAGTTGAACGCGACGAATTTGCCCATTGCTACCCGCGATGGCGATGGTTCCGTCGCTTGGATGAGCCGCGACTGCGTAGGCCCATCCTTTGATCACCGGAATTATCTGAAGTACCTCGACACTCTCGGTATCAACAATGCGTGCTTGCCCATCTACACAGCTTGCAACCATTACCGTCTCACTGATCCAGCAAATATCTAGCGGTTCGGATTCAAGACGAATGTAACGCATCATGCGCCCAATGGTGGGTTGCCAAAATCGGATGCTGCGATCTCCGGCAGCCGTGGCGATCATTGGCCTGCCGACGGAAATTGGGCAGACTGAGATCGAGTTAATCGGTCTCGAGTGCTGGTTCAAAGTGCGAATCAATGTGCCTTTGTCAGTATCCCACACGCGAACCGAATGATCGTTGCCAGCGGTTACCAGTTCGCCGGTGCTAAGAATGCAGGCCGACCTGACCCCGCGGGAGTGGCCGTGGTAGGTAAGAACTGGAATCTCGGTTGTAACATCCCAACGTTTGAGCACTCGATCGAGACCGGCTGAGGTTAAATGACGGTTTCCTTGCCATGTGAGTGACACAACGGAATCATCATGGGCAGAGAAGTTCGCGTTTAACTTTAACTCGGGCCAAGTAAAAACCTGCACGATACCCTCCTCTGATGGGTAACCACCGGCGACGGCTAAACTTTTTCCGTCTGGTGAATACGTCACGCAGTGCAGATTGTCAAACGACACATCGCACTTCATCATGAACTTCAATTCGGGCCATTGAAATACCTGAAGACCTTTCTGCGAACAGCAAACAATTGAATTGCCATCGGGTGCAAATGCGATGTCCGTGATAGGTGGCTCTTGTCCAAATGTGGATGAACTGCAGAGCAAGAGGATCATGACTGCTGCCATGAACGGTACGTTGGCAGTCACATGGTAATTCATACGCTGTACCCGGTGGGTCATGCCAATAGTTCCTTAACCACTTGTGATTCTTGTGGTGCGACTCGGATGGGCCGACCGTCAGGTGTTCTCAACTCGAGTGCCGGGTCAATTCCAAGGAGCGTAAAAATGGTTGACGAAAGATCTCCAGGTGACACTGGGCGATCTTTGACGAATTCACCCATCGCATCACTTTCCCCGATCACTTGCCCTCCTTTGACTCCACCACCTGCCATGGCAACGCTGAAACAATTAGGCCAGTGGTCTCGACCACCCGTGCTATTGATTTTTGGCGTTCGACCAAAGTCGGTCATCACTAAAACCAGAGTTTCTTCAAGCATGCCGCGATCTGCCAAATCGACAACCAACGCGCTGAGTGCTTTGTCCAAGCCTGGCACCAGTGCGTGGGATGCCGAGCGCGGATCGCCTGGATGTCGGTTTGCATAGGTGGCGAGATCAAGGTGGTTGTCCCATCCCGTATTATTCACGGTCACGAACGGTACACCCCGTTCTATCAGTCTTCGAGCCAGAAGGCACTGTTGGCCAATATTGTTGGAGTCATGGACGTTGGCTCGCGGATCAACCGTGTAACGCTCACGCACACTCGGCGGTTCCTTTTTGAGATCAAACGCTGACTTGGCTTCTTCGGACGCTATCACGTTGTAGGCACGTTCCAGATCAGGATCACTCGGTCCGTTGCCCTGGGATTGAAGGTTTCCGAATTGATTCATTGCATTGACAATCTTCCGACGACGGTCCAGCCGTGAAAGGTCAAGACCTTGATAAAAATCCAAATCCCGCACCTTGTAACCCGATTTGCCGGGATCACTGCCCAAGGAAAAAGGTTTGGTTGCGTTGGGCAGAAAACCGTTCCCAATTGTGGCTGCGTCACGCGATATCAAGTGGGGTATCGCGATGTTCGATGGTAATACACCTCCATCTGTTCGAAGGTGGGCGACGACCGATGCCATGGCAGGGTATTCGATCGCTGGAGTTGGCTTGTGCCCGGTCATCAGGTACTGAACAGCAAAGTTGTGGACCCCAAATGGGGAGGTAACACTTCGAATCACGGCGAATTGATCCATCATGTTTGCCGTTTGCGGCAAGTGCTCACTGATACGGATGCCAGACAAACTGGTGTCGATCGAACCAAACGGGCCTCGAACCTCAGAGGGTGCCAGCGGCTTGGGATCGAAGGTATCCAGATGACTTGCTCCACCGTCAAGCCAAATCAGGATGCAAGACTTAGCTTTCGCTTGTGCACTGAGCTTTGAGAGTGGATTGGCTGCTGTAACGCGTTGCAACTGGCATAGATCCGTCATCCCCAATCCCAATGCCGTCAGGCCGCCGACGCGAACAAAATTGCGGCGCGTCACACCGTCGCAGCGTTTTGAAGTGCTCATCTTTGTGGTTCTCACGGTGATTCGGCTGTTTGAAAAAAGGTGAAGCGAGACCGTCTGACACCTGTGATTGAATCTCCCGATCGTTCACGAGTCGGCGATGCGTCAGCAAGGGCAGGTAACCCGTCTAGTGATGGGTGACAAACTCTTTGCAGGTGACGATGCCCCAGACAAAATCCTCTAGCGCGGCACGCTGTTGAGTGGACGATAGTTCAGAATCAAACAAGCCGCCGATGAATTTGATTTCCTGGGCGTTTGGCCGTCGATTCAACGCGATTTGGTAAAACTCGGTCGCAATTTCCATGGGCTTTCTACCCGTTTCTATGAGTGTGTCCAGTCGTCCACCTTTGGCTCCAATACGACCATTCAATAGTTCTCCATTGAACAGATGAAGCTTTTGCGCCAGCGGGCCAGTCGGCGAGGCGACTCCTTCACAGGAATTGTTGCGATTGCAGCGCCCGAGTATGTCGAGAGCATCGGAACGAATACCACCATCTTTCAACTCAACGGCACGCGTGCCTGCCACTTCATTCCCATATTTTCCGGGAACTCCCAGAACATCAGATATTGCATCGGCGAGCACCTCCGGCTCGACCGACGTTTGCATGCGGCGCGAGTAAAAGCGATTGTCTGTTCCATTTCCGTTAACCGCGATCGAACTGCGAGCATACGTCGAACTCATCGCGATGACTTTCAATGTATGACGAATGTCATAGTCATGTTCGATGAAATCCAACGCCAGGCGAGTCAGCAGGGCTGGGTGAGTCGCTGGGTTGGTTGAACGAAAGTCATCCAGCGGTTCCACAAGGCCGCGCCCCATCAACGATTTCCAAAGCCGGTTGACGATCGCTTTGGCAAAGTAAGGGTTGTCGCGGTCCGTCAACCAGTCAGCAAAATCGCCCCGCCCATCTTTGGTGCCCTTCGGAAGAAACTTGCCACCAGGCAACTTCATCAAGGCTGCTTCTCCCGTATTGGGGTGAATGTTTTTTCCGATGGGGTTGACCCGAATCACTTGACTCCTTGTCAGTTTGGAAAACATCGCAGTCAGGCCATGAAAGTCATCCTGTGTCCATTTATCCAACGGGTGATTGTGACAATTGGCGCATTTCATCCGGCTGCCCATGAACACTTCGGTTGTGAATTCTGTTTGCAATCGGGGGTCCTCTACCGCAGTAAAGAATGCGGCGGGACCGTACTTTGACGTATCCCCACTGGCTGTGATGATCTCCCTCGCCATCTGGTCGTAACCGACACCCTCGCGTAACTGAGTCGCCAGGTAATCGTGAAAGGCTCGAGCCGCCTCGGGGGTGGTGGTCACACGGTTCTTATCTTGCTTTGACTGGATACGTAGCAGTTTTGAAAGTTTCAAGGCGTAGAACGCGACGAACTGTTCAGAGCTGAGCAACTCCTCGATGACCCTTTCTCGATTCACTGAGATAGTCTCGTTTTGCCGGCCGTATTCTGGCAGCCGTCCCGTGAGATCCAGAGTGATCCGTCGCATGAACGACTGATCGTCTAAAAACGGTGAAACAGGCAGGCGAAGTTCGGAGATGGCTGCCAGAATCTCATCATCCACGAAGTTATTCCGTGGCTCCTGCGAAAGTTCGCTAGCCGTTTCAGAAACTGGTGCCACGAATTCGATCGGAGTCACTTCAGTCGAGTACCTTGCGATTACGATGTGCCGCCCAGTGCGCAGTACTTTGGCCGTCGCGGTATTGCTGTTGATTTTCACTGCGGACGAGTCATCAGCTGTGAAGCGGGTCAGGTTGGTGACATCGCGTGTTGATCCATCATGGTAATGAGCTAATACTTTCATGGTGGTTTCGTCATCTACCCGTGATGCAAGGAAACGGGCAGGATGCACCTCGATGTGCTTGAGTTTTCGATGCGAAATGAGTTGTGCCCCTTGTTCAATCCAAGTGATTAACAGCTCCGCATTTTCAACCCCACTCAGGACTTCCCCACCACCGTGTTCGACGATCTCGGCAGGTTTCGTGAAAACAAGACTTGACTCGGGGTCGGCTAAGTTGATTCGTCGCCCGCCTTGTCGACGGGTGATCGCGTCATAGTCAGATTCTGGTGTTCCACCGTAAAGCGATAACTTGAATCCACCACGCCCGATGGCGGCTCCATGGCACTTCCCAGCATTGCATCCCAGCTTTGTGAACATCGGCACTAAGTCGTTGATGAAGTCGATGGTTTCAACAACAGTGTCGGATTTTAGCTCGGCGTTGGAAGTCTGGGGATCCATCGACAATCCCATTCTGCCTGGGCCTGATGCCAGCAGCGCTAGTGCGAATAATGAAAAGGCTTTCTTCATCATGTGAGTGGTTCGCCGTTTTGGGTACCATCAAGCGGAAAAGAATATCTCGACTGATGCTAACTCGTTAGCGTTTGCCGCGATTTTCGTCACCTTCAGCTGCACGGCTGCTCAACAGCTTTTGAGCTTCATCGCGGGTGAGTTTGCCCGCTTTCAAAAATTCATTGAGCTTAGCTTCCAGTTCTGCAGCGTCACTGTGGATTTGCAACAGCTCTGCTGCTTCGCCTCGACTGAGTTTCTGATTGGCAAGCAAAGGTGTGAGTTGCTCACGAAAGCTGGTGGCTGACCCTTGCGGTTGACGCTGCACCCCACGCTTGGCCGCAGCAGCGGCTGCATCCCCTGGCTGGTCGTTGATGTATTTGCGGAGCGTGTCGTGATCGATCTTCATGGCGTCAGCAATCGCGCCAAGAATGTGGGGTTGGGTGTAGAAGGCATTGCCGACATAGGGGAAATTGTGCAGAACGGTTCCCTTTTTGGCCACGATAACGGTTGCGGTCAGGTTTTTATCCAGGCCATAGGCAGGCGGACCAGCGGCTCCATCTTTGGACACCCCCACCAGCAGGTTTTTGGGATAACGTTGGTCAAGCACAGCGAAGCTCTTTTCGGCTTCGTTGACATCGTCGGTGCTGACAATGACTGACATTGCCCAAGGCTGTTTCGAGTTTGCCTCGATGCTTTGCAGTTGGTTTCTTAATTGTCCAAGAAAGCGACCGAAGGTTCGCGATTCACTGACAAAGAACATCAGGTGCAGCTTGTCGCCTGCCAGTTTGATCGGATCGAATTCCTGTCCAGCTTTGCTTCCCCGTAAATTAAGGGCGGTAAGAGGCAGGACTTTTTCCCCAGGTTGTGGTCCGGAATAGATAGGTTCTTCAAGATCCTTGATCCATTCAGCCGGGTTGGCAATTTTAAGTTCCCCTTTTCCATAACCTCCCTTGCTCTGCCGGTTTCCTGCTTGTTGGTCACGTTGCATTTTAGCAGACTGAAGAATGCGAGCTTGTGACCCGCTTTGAGCAATCCGAGGGTTCATTGCCCCACGGTAGGTTGCAACGTCTTCAATAGACGCTGTTCGCTCATCAAAGCCCGCATAAAGTTGTTTCATGATGGAGGTAACATCGAAGTCATAAATCCTTCCGTTCTCGTTCGCGGCGATCAAACGCTTATAGATGGATGCCCTGTTCTTTGCGTGGACCTCGCCTTGTTTGAATTGTCCTTGCTTAAGCTCTTTGGGTTGACCAAACCGGCCATGCTGACTATCGAAATAGGTCATCTCTGCATCCAGCAACGGAAGCAAGCGATCGGCTTGGCCCTGTGACAGTTCCTGGGCGACAACGGCGTCAGAGAGGATGCGTTTTACGGCGTCTTTATCTGAACGGATACGCTTCCAGAGGTTGTAGCCCTGCTGTTTCGATATCTTTCCTTCGCTGACCAACTTTGTGATTCGTTTGAAGCGAAAATCTTCACACATATCGAATCCCTTGTTGGATCCGACGCGGTCTTCGTACTGGATTTCCTGTGCATCAGACGAAACCGAGAAAATGCTATGTGTGGTAGCAGTGATGAAAAATGCCGTACACAGCAGAACTGCACTTTTGATTGTTTGCGTTGTCATGGCGTTCTGGTTTTTCTTTTGATTTATGTGCAAGTGCAGGGGCAAAGTGATTTTGAATTGTGTTGATTTTTTGGTGCCTCGCATTTTCCAAACTCATCTTCCGCTATTTTTTAACGCGATTTGGACATGGTTTTTGAAAATCATAACACATTCACGTTTTATTCTGCCCATGCTTTGCTGCTGGTGGGGGGGATGGTTTTGTTTGGAGAACATTTCGCGGTGGTTCGTCACCACGGTTCTTCTGGTGGTAAAATGTTTGAAGTATCCCCGGCTGTATGGTTTTACTCAGTTGAGAATACGATGCCTTTTGCTATGTCAGTCAGCGTTATGGAATCCAGCTTAATGTTCGGTTATTCGCATCGATCAGTCATTTTTCGTCTGCTCCCCTTGGTGTTGGTCGCGTTTTGTTCTGTTGTAAGAGCTGACACGAAGCCGAATGTCGTAGTCGTTTTCATTGACGACATGGGGTGGGCCGATTTTTCGTGCTTTGGCAATACTGATGCGGAAACACCAGCGATTGATCGTTTGGCTCGTGAAGGAATTGCTTTTGAGCAGTTCTATGTGAACTCCCCGATCTGCTCTCCGTCGCGCGTCGCGATTTCGACGGGACAATATCCGCAGCGATGGCGGATCACCTCGTACCTGGCACATCGGCAACTGAATGAGTTGCGTGGATTAGCGCAATGGCTGGATCCCAAGGCCCCGATGCTGGCACGCAGTCTTAAGCAAGCCGGTTACGCCACTGGCCACTTTGGGAAATGGCACATGGGTGGACAGCGAGATGTGGACGAAGCACCTGCCATCACGGAGTATGGTTTTGATGCTTCTCTCACCAACTTCGAGGGGATGGGAGCCAAGCTGTTACCGCTAACGAAAACGGGTGATGGTAAGGTCGGAAAAATTTGGGGAGATGCGGTTCGGTTGGGCGAACCTGTCACATGGATGCAAAGATCAGAAATCACCAGTGGTTTTGTCGACGCGGCTATTCCCTTCATGGAGAAAGCTAAAACAGCGAACCAAGCTTTCTATGTCAACATTTGGCCTGATGATGTGCATAGTCCCTTTTGGCCGCCGGCCGAGGAGTACAACGTTGCCAAGAGTAAGGGCAAACGTGGTTTATATCTTGCCGTGTTGGAGGCAATGGATCGGCAGTTTGCCAAATTGTTTGGTTACATACGAGAGAATCCTAAGCTGCGGGACAATACGCTGGTATTGGTTTGCTCGGACAACGGTTGTGAGTTGGGAGCCGGTCAAGCTGGTCCGCTCAAGGGATACAAGACTCATCTTTTTGAGGGAGGCATTCGATCACCTCTGGTTGTATGGGGACCTGGCCTGATTGCTGACGATGCCGTGGGTACCAGGAATACAACCTCAGTGTTTTCCGCCATCGATCTTACGCCTTCGCTTCTGAGCTTGGCCAAGGCAAAGCCACCAGTTGGTACGATCTACGATGGCGAGGACGTGTTGGACACGTTACTTGGTAAGTCCACCGCAGGAAGGCAGGCCGAAATCTACTTTCGGCGTCCGCCGGATCGAAAAAACTATTACGGCTTCAGCCAGTTGCCAGATTTGGCGGTGAGGCAGGGAGCATGGAAACTGCTTTGTGATTACGACGGCAGTCGAGCGCAGCTTTACCATATCGAGAGCGATCCTGGTGAAGAGAAGAATCTGGCCGCCGAAAAGCTGGACCTCGTTTCAAAGTTGACCGCAAAGCTATTGGCGTGGAATGAGACCATGCCGCAGGATAACGGGTTGGAATTGGGGACGCAGTCCGAAAAGAAAGCTCGCAACAGCAGAAAGCGATACCGGTTGCAGCAGGGAGATGACTTATCAGGGAAAAGTGCGCCCGACTACGGGGGGCGAAGTGTAACGATCACGACCTCCTTTGACAGCAAAGGTTCAGATGGCGTGATTGTGGCACAGGGAGGCGATAAGCAAGGGTATGCCCTTTACATTCGAGGCGGCAAGTTGGTGTTGGGCGTACGTGATGCTTGGAAGCTCACGGAAGCCATTGCAAGCGAACAACTCGCTTCAGGGATCACGACGGTGACTGCTACGATCTCAACGAACGGAAAGATGGAGCTAGTTGTCAATGGAAAGCTGGCGGCAACAGCGGATGCCAGGTGTGTTCTGGCACAGGCCGGTGACGGGCTTCAAGTGGGTGATGACAAAATCAAGCCGGTGGGTAATTACACCACCACGATCTTTGCTGGCAGCATCAGCGAGGTGAAGCTGAAGTTCGACTAGGCCACTGGGGACGCAGCGTGCTGTTGGCCTGTTTCCCGTAATTCGTCTCTAACTTGGGATGACAAAGATGCATCCAATGCGACGTGGTATGCGTGCACCGTTGCGGGGATTTGATGATCTACTCGGCTCAGTCGGAGGTGGCGTGTGGCCGACGCATGCGTGTCGAGGCGAGGATTACGGTGGATCGACCCTGCACCTCATATTCACTTACATCATCGAGTGGGGTACCGTCGGTGATGTCATCGGGCGACGCCAGGTCCGTATCTACAATTCGCTGCCATGCATGAAACTCTGCGGGCACGGCCGGTAACGCAAAAGTGATCTCTTCCCAGTAGGCATTGAAAATCAGGTGGTACCACCGATGGTTTGTTTCGATGGTAAACGCAACGCTGCGTGATTGGTCTCCCCAGTCTGGTTGGTCCAGTTGCGTTCCGTGCCAACGAACACTTGCTCGTTCGATGACCTCAGTCAGTGGTAACATCGGGTCCGCTCTTTCAGGCAGTCCCTGACGGTACGCGATGAGACGCCGAACGAAACGGTGCAGGTCGGTATGCTTGTCGGTCAAACCCCAATCAAACCAGCTTGTTTCATTATCTTGGCAATACGCGTTGTTGTTGCCGTTTTGAGTGCGTCTGACTTCATCACCCATGACTAACATCGGAACACCAAGCGCAAGGATATTGGTGGCAAAGAAGTTCTTGATCTGCTTCAGGCGGATAGCCTCGATGGCAGGATCATCCGAGGGGCCTTCCACTCCACAATTCCAGCTGAGGTTTTCGTTATGGCCATCACGATTGCCCTCGTTATTCGACTCATTATGTTTCTCGTCATAGGAAACGAGATCATTCATGGTGAATCCGTCGTGTGATGTGACGAAGTTGATACTTTGCTCAGGTTCGCGGTTTCGGTGTCCGTAGATGTCCGGACTGGCAAGAAAACGCTGTGCGAACACCCCGGATTTTTTCTCGTCACCTTTGATGAAAGCACGAACGTCATCACGGAATTTTCCATTCCATTCTTTCCAGTGGTCACCAAAGAAATTACCAACCTGATACAGGCCCGCAGCATCCCAAGCCTCGGCAATCAGCTTGGTACCGCTTAAGACAGGGTCTGTTTCGATATCCCAAAGAATCGGTGGGTTCGCTTCGGGGTTGCCGTAGATGTCTCGGGATAGCACCGACGCCAGGTCAAATCGAAAGCCATCCACGTGCATTTCTTCGACCCAGTAACGAAGACTCGACAAAATCATCCGTCGAACGATGGCATGATTCCCGTTGAGTGTGTTGCCGCAACCACTGAAGTTGGCGTAACGACTGCGTTTTGGTTCCGCGTCTGTTAGATCCTGTTGAATGTAGTACGCCGAATTTTCCAGGCCCTTGAAGCAGAAGGTGGGGCCTATCTCATTACCTTCTGCTGTGTGGTTGTAGACCACATCCAGAATCACCTCGATTCCTGCACGGTGTAACGTTTTGACCATGTCTCGGAATTCGTCCAAGACGCCCAGAGGGTCAGCCGTTGCTGCATAAGACGCATGCGGAGCAAATAAGGATACGGGGTTGTAGCCCCAGTAGTTGCTAAGACCGGGAGGAGCTTCCTGAGGATCAAATTGAAACACCGGCAGTAGTTCGACCGCTGTGATACCAAGGTTCTGCAGGTACGGGATTTTTTCGATCAAACCCGAATAGGTGCCGCGTTTTTCGCCGCTGACGGCAGACGACGGATGCTGGGTAAACCCGCGCACATGCATTTCGTAAATGATGGTCTTGTTGAACGGGTGACACAGTTGAGTATCACCTTCCCAGTCGTATTGTGATACATCCGTCACAACACTTTTCATGGCGTGCGGGGTGTTATCGCCGGGTTTGGCACCTGCTTCCCGGTCAAATTGTTCTGGAATGGCAATCGCCCGGCCGTAGGGATCCAGAAGCATCTTCTCACCATCAAAACGCATCCCGTGCTCCGGTAGAAAAGGGCCTTGAGCACGATAAGCATAGATTTGGCCCGGCTTCAGTCCGTCGACATGGACATGCCAATAGTGAAATGTCTGGTGAGTTCGTGCATCGAGTTTGATCGTCGTTGCGGGTGTGGTGTCATTCACATCATCAAACAGCAGCAATTCCATGCCATTGCAGTTCTTTGAGTGAACGCTGAAATTGACACCTGTAGGTGTGATGCTGGCGCCGAGGGGATAAGTCGTGCCGGTTCCAATTGCGGGCATGGGGTTCGCTGATGGGCTGCTAGATAAGGGAAGGTTGCTACGTGTTGAGTGTCGTGGCCCGTCGTTGGCAATGCTTGGAACAAATGCGAAAAATAAAAAACGCTGTTCTGCTTTGATTCGCCGTGTCTGCTTGTCCCAAGGGGATCGAGCGCAGTATCCTGCTGTCTCTGTTCACGCGTGATTGTCGGCTTGGCTGCCGACCGTTTGAATCGACATCCCCATGGCTGGTACACCGGTATGCTGTTGATCGCGACCGATGAAGCAGGTTACGGCCCCAAATTGGGTCCGCTTATCATCACGGGTACAGCATGGGAAGTGCAAGGTCACCCTGACCGAGATTCCCTCGACCGTCTATTTCAGCCACTACGTGAACCTCACCTCTGTGGTGAAATATCGGTCGTTGTCGATGATTCAAAAGCGGTATTTAAACCATCAAGTGGGTTGGCTGGCTTACACGCAGTTGTCAGTGCTTGCATGCATTGGTGCAAAAGGCCCGAGAATTCTTTGCTGCCTGCCTTGCCATGGTTGGCCGGTATGGATTTGGAATCGATTCGCAGCACACCTTGGCTGGAGATGCAGGACCACGACGAACCTTGGGTAACGGCAAGTGAGACAAAGGAGTGCTTGGAAAGTTGGCAATCGACCGGACTCAAGTTGGTGGGGGTCAGCTCGCGAGTGATCACAGCCAAGGCGTTCAATGAGTTCTGTGCAGGGGGGGCCAATAAGGCGGATCTGCTCTCTCAGACCACCTTGAATCTTGTGAAAACCCTGCTGGCCGAGCATCAGGGCAGTTCTGATTTTGTTGACGTCTACTGTGATCGCCATGGAGGACGTCGATATTATGCTGGGGTGTTGCAGCATGTCTTTGCTGAGCATCTTGCTCAGGTACATTCTGAAACTGCAAAAGAGAGTTCGTATCTGTTGACTGGGGGCGGCCCTGACGTGTCGGTTCGGTTCACTGTCAAAGGCGACCGGTTCTCACCCGTTGCCTTGGCTTCGATGCATGCCAAGTATCTTCGTGAGAGGTGCATGCAGGCGTTCAACCATTATTTTGCTGATCGTCACGTCGGCCAGTTGAAACCGACGGCCGGATATCCTGCCGATGCTGATCGCTATTTGGCAGCCATTGTGGAAGTGGTTGCTCGCGAGAAGATTAAGCAAGAGCATCTCGTCCGCGACCGCTGAAACCGTTGAAAAAGCTGAGAAGCTTGGCGATGAGGAAAATCCTCAAACGGATATTCAACTGTTGGACGTAACGTTTGTTGGTTGGGGAGGTCAGGGGCACCATTACGGGAAACGCATCATCGAGATGCGCGCTGGGTGTGTCACCGCCTATCTTTTACTGCGGAATGGTTCTGGCAACATTATGCCTGTGGTAGGCAAGAATCGATTTCAATGTGATCATAGTTTTAATCCCAATCGTGCCTGTGTTTCTTTAACGCACTTTGAACAGGTTTCGTAGGGGGATGCGAACAGAGTGCCCTGTGTGCAATACCAGTGTTGGTCAAGCAGGGCTGGTTTAACACCGCGTCAAGATTGTTTAGCTTTGTGATAGCAAGGCAGCCAGTCGCATGTAAAAGTTAGAGAACACGCGAGTGAATTCATCTGAATTGAAATCGTTGGTAGAGGTCGCCTATGATGCCGACCTGACGCAACAATGCGGCACCGTGTTGGTTGATGCGCTCACAGAGCACTTGGCGCATGTGCAAAGCGGGCAAGGACTTGTTCAGCGATGGCGGGATCCAGAGGAAAATATTTCCGAGGCTATCCGTTGGCTTGAGGCAGCAGAATTCTCGGATAGTTCCAAAGTTGTGTCCAAGTTTCAAGAGCTTGTGCAACTCAGCCTGAACCGAGGGCAGAACCTGAATCACCCGCGTTGCGTCGGGCACCAAGTACCGGCACCATTGCCACTTGTTGGCTTGTTTGATGCCGTTACGACCATGACGAATCAGGTTCAGGGCGTTTACGAAATGGGGCCGTGGGGGATCGCCGCAGAGAGAGCAGTGATCGATCAGATTGGAAGGCAGCTTGGATACCAGGACGATGATTTTGGCGGGTTGGTCACGTCGGGTGGCAGTCTTGGAAACCTCACGGCGTTATTGGCAGCTCGAAATGTGGCATGCCCGTGGATCTGGGACGAGGGAAATCGTCCAAAACTCTCCAGTGAAGACCTGTTGAGCAGCGATTCACACGGGGGCAAGTCTGTTCTGGATCAACCTGCGAGTCGTCCGGAAGTAAACTCGCCGTCCGCCGAAATTGTGCGTCGATCCCAAATGCCCGTGCTGATCGTGCAAGGCGATGCTCATTACTGCATTGACCGTGCTGCTGGCGTCATGGGAATAGGGCAGTCACAGGTACTGCGTGTTCCGTTGGATGGGTATCGCCGCATGGACGTTGCTGCCTTGGAGCAGATGTTGGCAGATTTGACGGCACAGCACGTTCCTGTCATTGCCGTGGTTGCGGTGGCATGTAGCACTGCCGTGGGGGCATTTGATCCGCTTGACGCCATCGCGGATGTTTGTGAACGGCATCAGGTATGGTTGCATGTCGATGCTGCTCACGGTGGGGCTGTTTGTCTTAGTCAAAAACACCGCCACCTCGTGAAAGGACTGGAGCGGGCCGACAGCGTTGTGTTTGACGCCCACAAAATGATGTTTGTGCCCGCCGTTTGTGCATTGGTGTTCTACCGCAACAAGCAAAACCGATTCCGTGCCTTTGAGCAAAAAGCACCGTATTTGTTTGATCCTTCCGCACCCGACATGTCTGAATATGACAATGGTGTCGTGACCTTTGAATGCACGAAGCGATCCGCTGCACTCGGTCTTTGGGGAGCATTGAGTATCTTTGGTTTTGAACTGTTCGAGCAGTTGGTTGATCGAGTGTTCCTCGTCGCTCAGCAATTGTTTGAGTTGCTCGATGACGCAAACGAGTTTGAGGTTGTGGGGGCACCTCAAGCAAACATCGTGGTGTTCCGGTATTTCCCCGAGGGAGTGCAACGCGATGGAAATCTGGCGAGTGATGCTTGCAAATCCAAAGTGAGCCAACTGCAGTTGCGATTACGTCGGGCGATGTTGGAGTCTGGATTTGGATACCTAACTCAGACATCACTTCACGACGGTATTTACCTGCGGTGCACGATCATGAACCCGCTGACTGATGAGTCGCATTTAGCGGAACTGACGGCTGAGTTGCGTCGCATCGGCCCAAGTCTCTGGTCTGAGCTTCGGTGAACCAATTCCAGACAGTTAGGCTGACTCTGACGCAGTGACTTGTTTCCGGGGAACTGCCCAGACTGGTGACGCAGCGTTTGGATTTGCTTCTGCGATGCCTACACAGGGACGGCCGATGGTCCCGCGTTCAGGCACTGGCAACCTTAGGCACTGGCAACCTTAGGCACTGGCAACCTTAGGCACCCGCAACGCTAGGCACCCGCAACGCTAGGCACCCGCAACGCTAGGCACCCTTTGGGCGGAAAGCAACAAACCGACTCTCGTTGGTGGTCAGTCGCGGTCCCTCGATCAAGTCAATGCAGTACGGGATTGCTGGAAAGACAGCATCCAAACACTCGCTGATTGCCTTTGGCTTGCCGGGTAGATTTACAATCAATGAGTTGCCTCGGATTCCGGCGGTTTGGCGCGAGAGAATGGCGGTGGGAACTTTTTCGAGTGAAACCTTGCGCATCAGCTCGCCAAATCCGTGCATCATTTTTTCTGAAACGGCCTCGGTAGCCTCTGGGGTGACGTCGCGAAGTGCAGGTCCGGTGCCACCAGTGGTAACAACCAGACAACACTTTTCTTTGTCGCACAACTCCCTCAAAGTGGTCTCGATCAAATTCTGGTCATCAGAAATCACTTGGGGCACGGGGGTCCAAGGGCTGGTCAGGACCTCGTTCAGATAGCTGGCGATGGCGGGGCCACCCAGGTCTTCGTACTCACCGCGACTGGCGCGATCCGATACGGTTACGACACCGATCTTTGCCGCGATCATGCCAGTATTTCCTTCACAACGCGGGGTGACTCGACTCCAGTGAGCTTTGCATCGAGACCCTGGTGCTTCACTGTGAAACGCTCATGGTCGATTCCAAGCGTGTGCAGGATGGTGGCATTGAAGTCGTTGATGTGTACGGGATCTTCTACAATGTTGTACGAGTAATCATCGGTCTTGCCGTAGTCGAACCCCTGCTTGAATCCACCACCGGCAACCCATGTGCTGAAACATCGCCCATGGTGATCACGGCCATGGCTGGTTTCGGTTAATTTGCCTTGGCTGTAGATTGTTCTTCCGAACTCACCACCAAAGATCACCACCGTGTCTTCCAGCATGCCTCGTTGTTTAAGATCTTTGACGAGAGCAACAGCGGGCTGATCCACGCTCTTGCAATTTGTTGTCAGTTCTTTGGGCAGATTGCCGTGCTGATCCCAACCACGATGAAACAGTTGTACAAATGGCACTCCCCGTTCCGCGAGACGCCTGGCAATGATGCAGTTGGCTGCAAACGTACCGGGCTTCTTTGAGTCATCGCCATAAAGTTTGTAGGTGTCCTCGCTTTCGCTGGACAGATCCATCAGATCCGGTACTGACGTCTGCATGCGATAAGCCATTTCATACTGAGCAATCCGAGTTTGGATCTCTGGGTCTCCAACGTCGTTGAAACGCGTAGCATTGAGTTCTGCGATACCGTCGAGCATTTGCCGCCGTGTTTCAGGATCGATGCCGTTCGGGTTGTTCAGGTACAGTACAGGATCTTCGCCACTGCGGAATTGGACGCCCTGATGCTTGGACGGCAGAAATCCGGATCCCCACAATCGCGAAAATAGTGCTTGGCCTGCTTTTGCACCACGAGAAATCATGGTGACGTAGGCAGGAAGATTCTCGTTTTCGCTACCCAATCCATAACTGAGCCAGGAACCCATGCTTGGGCGGCCCAGTTGTTGTGTGCCCGTATTGATGTACGTCATCGCCGGGTCGTGATTGACAGCCTCGGTGTTCATCGTGCGAACGATTGTCATTTCGTCGACGATCGACGCAGTGTGGGGCAGCAATTCGCTGTTCACCCACGTGCCGCGTTCTCCATACTGCTTGAATTTGAACATGGGTGAGACGCACGGAAACGTTTTTTGCCCGCTGGACATTCCAGTGAGACGCTGGCCGTTGCGGATGGAGTCAGGTAGTTCAGTACCGTGAAGCTTTTCCATCGCTGGCTTGTAGTCGAACATGTCAATGTGACTGGGACCGCCTGCCAAAAACAAGTAAATGACGCGTTTCGCAGTGCCAGGAAAGTGAGGCAGTTCCGCCAAGCCTGGGTTTGCACTTGAACGTGGACCGGGAGCCCCATTGGCCTGGGGCGATCCAGCAAGCAGAGTAGAAAGTGCTGCAGCACCAAGGCAACCGCGGCCGCGATGCAGCAGTTGCCGACGCGTCATCTGCAATTCATATTCTTGGATCGGATTCATCGGTTTCAATGTTCGTTGAGGGCTATTCACGCGTAAGTGTTTCATCAAGATTCAAGAGACTGCTGGACACGATGGTCCAAGCGGCATGCTCGTTCAGAGGTAGCGATTCATCTCGCTTCGCTTCTCCAACTGCAAGCAGCTCTTGTGCTGCCTCGGGCGTATCAGAGTACTTCTTGGATGCTGCAACGAAAATCCGTTGCAGCACTTCTATTTCCGTGGGTGTGGGGTAGCGTGATGTTGCCAGGCGAAATCCGTAGCGCAAACGCTCTTTGGTGGTTTTACCTCCTTCACGCATCAGCCGTTCAGCCATATGACGCGATGCCTCGATGAATTGGGTATCATTCAAGGTCACAAGGGCTTGTAATGGTGTATTTGTTCGAGCACGCCGAATGATGCACTTCTCACGCGTGGGGGCATCAAAGATCTGCATTGATGGCGGGGGAGCTGAGCGCTTCCAGTAGGTATAAATGCTGCGTCTGTATAACTTGTCGCCATGGTCCTGGGTGAAACGTGGGTTACCACTTAGGCCCACCTCGGCCCAAAGTCCTGGTGGCTGATACGGTCTAACACCCGCGCCGCCAATCTTTTCGTTCAATAATCCGCTGAGGGTCAGGGCTGTGTCGCGAATGAATTCGCCCTGCAGGCGAAAGCGAGACCCGCGACTAAGTTGCCTGTTCTCGGGGTCCGTAAGGTAGGCATCCACCGTGCTTACAGATGACTGACGATACGTTCGTGAAAGAACGATCTCTTTGAGTATGCGTTTTACGTCCCAGCCATGCTGTCGAAAATCCACTGCCAGCCAGTCAAGCAGTTCAGGGTGCGACGGAAAATCTCCCTGTACACCAAAGTCTTCTGGAGTGCTGACGAGGCCACGTCCAAACAGCATTTGCCAGTAACGGTTGATCGTGACACGAGAGGTGAGTGGGTGCTCTGCCGAGAATAGCCACTGTGCCATTCCTAGCCGGTTTTTAGGAGCATCGTCTTTCATGGCAGGCAACGCGGCGATGGTTCCTGCGGACACCTCCTTGTCGGTTGGCGAATCATAGGCACCGCGATTCAGGATGAATGTCTTGCGAGGTTTCGCCTGGTTGCCCATGACCATGACGGTGGTCAGCGGTTTTTTCAGTTCAACGATTTTGGATTGAAACTCTTTCTGGTTCTTGATGAGTTCCGGGTACTCTTCATTCTCTGTGGTCAGGTAGTAAGTTTTTATCGTCTCAGTTTGAGCATCTGTTCGCTCGGCATCGGCGATGGCCAGTAGTTCGGCAATGGGGTCCGCATCGGCGAGTCGTTGAACTTCTTGCAAGTCGAGAGCTCGATCGTAAATTCGGATGTCGTCGACTTGGGCTTTCAGTCGCGATCCCGGATGACGACTTCCAATCAGCAAGGTTTTGGGAGTCTTGATCGTGTCTTTCAGACGATCCTGTTCAATGTTCCATTCCCACTCTTCTCCGTTGACATAGATCTTGATACCGGATGCTTTTGAAGTTCCGTCGTAGACGGCGAAGACGTGCTGCCATTTGTCACTTTCCAACTTCTTCTTTGTGGTGACTTTGACCGCATTATCCGGCCACGTGTGAATCAAGTGAACGGAAACAGGGCTTTCTCCAGCGTAAAGATCGAATCCTCGGTAGTTGTTTCCGTCGTCCATTTTTGCGATGAACGCGCCTTGGCTGCCGTTTTTGGCAGGCTTTACCCAGCCGCCGTACGAAAACGAGTCTGTGCGTTCAAAGTCGGCTATCGATCCGGCATCGACCCAATTCGAGCCATTGAATTTTAAAGTTGAATCATTTCGATCAGCAATCCATTCAACTTTCCCCTTGATGTCTGCTGTGATCTGCGGTTTCGAGGGCGAGTCGTCGCTTGCTGGCTTATCCAATCGAAGCTCACCTTTGACTTTCTTTCCTTTGCCTTCGCTGAACGGTAGGTGAAGCAGACAGCCTTTCGGAAGAGGAATTGCCTCTGTTTCCTGCAACTTGCGATTCATGATCCATTTTTCCAGGGTCGGCCCGCAGTTGTCCGAGATTTCCTTGGATCTTGTTTTTGATGCAGCGAGCAGACTCTCCACAGCAGGAAGTTCCTTCTGCTTCACTGGGTCGGGAACGTCCATTGTCGGAGCCGCATTGCCACGCCGCGTTTGCATGCCGCCATCACTGCTGACGTTGAAGAATGCAAAGAATTTGTAGTATTCTTCCTGAGAAATTGGATCGTACTTGTGGTCATGGCACTGGGCGCATTCCATCGTCATTCCCATCCATACAGTGGAAGTGGTTTTGACGCGATCGACAGCGTATTCCACTCGATATTCTTCTGCGAAAGCGCCTCCTTCATCGGTGGTTCCATTGTTGCGATTGAAACCGGCGAGGATCTTCTGTGTTTGGTCTGCCTCTGGCAGTAAATCACCTGCTAGCTGCGCAATTGAGAATTGGTCAAATGGCATGTTTTTGTTGTAAGCATCAACAACGGCGTCTCTCCAGCCCCACATGTCTCGAGGTCCGTCAGCGTGATACACGCTGGTGTCACCATAGCGCGCTGCGTCAAGCCAAGCGAGTCCCATTCGCTGCCCGTATCCCGGAGACGCAAGTAATCGGTCAACGACGGTTGCGTAAGCACCAGGGGATCGATCAGCCAGGAAAGCATCAAGCTCATCGATCGTGGGAGGCATGCCAGTCAAATCATAGGTGACACGCCGTAAAAGCTTTTCCTTCGATGCTTCTGCAGCCAAGACACCATGCGGAAGTTGCTTGCTAATCAACTCGTCAATCACCTCGTGGGTGGTTACCGCTTGGGTGGCTGTTTTCGTGGGTGCAGAAAACGACCAGTGCTGTGACCAAGACGCTCCTTGCTCGACCCACTGCTTCAATCGGCTGATCTCATCAGCGGAAAGTTCCTTTTTGGCTTCCTTGGGTGGCATCTGGCTATCATCCGTTGCCAGGATTCTTGTGATCAATTCACTCTCGTTTGGCGCGCCAGCTTTAATGACCGCGCGCGCGTCGGGTTCCAGATCAAGACGCAGGTCCCCTTCTTGATGCTCTTTGTCTGGTCCGTGGCAGAAATAACATTTGTCGGCCAGAATTGGCCGGATGTCACGATCAAATAATATTTCTGGTGATTCAGCCCTCAGCGGTATTGTGAAGGCAGAGAGCACAAGAGTCAGGTAACTCAGGTAGAGCAGACGCATGAATGTGTGCAACAGGTTGGACGGAGTGTTAGGAGGGGAACATTTATTCTAGCAACTTTTTGCAGAATGCTGACGCGGTCAAACGACGCGGGCACAATCGTGGAAAGCCCTCATCTTAGTCGCTCATGCGATGCAAAATATTGGAAGAACAACGCATGTAATTGTACATTTCACGCGTTTGGTCCCAAGAATATGAGTCGTGGGGTCAATCCTGCTTAGACCCGCCCAGAGTCACCGTAAGTTTGTATTTGTTCTGTAGGTGAGCATGAGCTCGACTCGCGTATTGGTCTTTTGGAAATAACCTGCATACCTTTTTGAATGCAGCAATGGCTTTGTCGCTATTCTTAGCTTCTTCTTGCGTGTATCCAATCTGCAGCATCGCGCCCGGTGCTCTGACCTTGTCACCCCCAGCAATCTGGTTGTAAAGCGTTACCGCTTCACCGTATTGCTTGAGCCGCCGATGGCATGATGCCATTTCCCAATAGCTTTCTGGAAAGCGTTCAGACTGCCGAAAAAATCCAATCGCTTCTTTCCATTTTCCCGCCTCCTTGTGGGTCATTGCGGTTTCCCACAACCAGCGATCGCCGTTGGTTGCATCTTCTTGCACTAATTGCTGATACAGGGTGATTGCCTCGGGGTATTTTTTGAACTCCCGATAGGCGGCTGCACTCTCAGCCTTCCATTTGGATTGATTCTCGGTGTCGGTTGCCATCAATTTGTTGTAGGTCTGAACGGCTTGGGGAAGGTCTTTTTCTTGGCGGTAACTGGCGGCGATCAACTGCAGGCCAGCAACTTGATCTTCGAACTTTGCGTAGCTCTGTCGAGCTTTGGCGTACTGTGCATTCGATCGATGCCAGTCCGCGATGCGTTGCAGTAATTGATCGTCGGTGCCAAACCGTTTTGCGATATTGGAAAATTCAGATTCAATCTCTTTTGTTCTCTTTCCAGTCTTTAAAACGTCAATGACGAGAAAGCAGAGATTCTTTGCGTAGGATTTTTCCTGATCAGTCGTGAGAGAGGTTGGCTCTTGCTGTCGAAGAAAGGAAATGATTTCGTTGGCAACGGTTGTTGATTTGGTTTGGGTTTCAGCAACGCCAGCTAATTTTTGTAGACTTGAACGGGATTGAGTGACCACTTCGCTTGCTAGACGCTCGTCTTGGTACGTGGTGTTCAGAGCCTTGATCGCTTCGGATGTGGCAGCGTTGGCAAACAGAATGTTTGCCAGTTGAATTGACGCAGTTTCACATTGTCGTCGTGTGCGTTTGTCGCGGACTGCATCAAACGTCAGTTTTTTGAGGATGTCCGATTTCAGGTCGTCATCTTTCTCGACCGTGGCGATGTCGGCTAATGAAACCATGGCAAGAACACCGGCAAGGTGTTGAGAGTGTTCGGTTGCGACCTCGTTCAGCGCCGTTTTTGCCTTTTTACTTTGCCCAATGTCCTTGAGTGTTTTGCCAACGTAATATGAGGCTGCGATCGCGTCATCCGAGTCGGGCCAGTAGTCGACGACAGAGCGGAATCCGTCGTTGATTGCCGTGTTTTGCCGACGCATGGCTACTTGGCAGATCGACCATTTCAGCAGTGCGTGAGATGCACCGTCGCTGGCTTCATAAAGCGTCAAGTATTTGTCGTACTCGTCTGCGGCGACAGACCAGTTCTGGTCACGAAAGTATTTTTCAGCAACCTTCATTTGGTGCCGTTCTACTTCACGCAGTTGACTCCAGCGTTCCAGTGACATTTCATGGAGTTGAGTTGTTTGTGCTCGACATGGCGTCGTTAAACCAAGGCACAGGGTGGTGAGACCAAGGCACAGCAGCACGGAGAGTGTTAGTCTTTTTTTTGTGCGTCCAACCATTTTGAATACTCGGAGTGTGCGTAGAACGTAACATTTGTGCCGATACGGTAGCAGGATTCCCAGATGTCAGCGCTGACACCAGCATGTCCGTCTGACCATGCATCCCCAATGTCGCCGGGGTGATAGTAGGCTAGCCAACGTCCATCTTTGTACCAGCCCAACGCTTCTTTACCACCGTGGGGGGCAACGTATGGCAGATAGGGGATTTGGTACGGGATCCGGTGAATGACATCGTCCAGTGGAATGGGGACAGGTTTCACGTTCGGCAAAACACGGTTCATCATCGAAATGAACTGATTGTGGAAATGGCGACTGCCGCCGTTATCACCAAATAACATGCCGTGCTTATCAGTCAGGTATTCACGTAACGTTTTTACCTCGGAATTTGACAGTGAAATATTCTGTTGGCCAGTCATATATACCAGAGGCGGACTTTTTCCGAGTGGGAAATTATCGAGCTGGCTAATTGTCCTTGATTCAGTTCGTTCTGCTACTTTGTGTTGAGTGCGTATGCCGTACTCCAACAACATGTTCAAATCGCCTCCGACACCGTAATCCTGATCCCAATCACCACCACTGTATTCCAGACGGATAAAACGGACTTTTCCCCGGAAAGTGCCGCCGCTGAATCCCGCTCCCTTGCCTTCTCCCTGCCCAATTTGATACGCGTGTTTTGTTATCTCAGTTAACTGCAATTGGACTTCGTCAATTGGTGGGACCGCAAAGATGATTGAACTGAGAGGGTTGATGATGTATTTCTTGCGAATCACCTTTTTGATTTTTACCACTTGCGCTAATTGCTTTTGTTCACCACCTCCGGCTGGCATTTCATAAATCTCGCGGCAACCACCAACCTGAGCGAATAACAAAGCGAGAAGCAAAAACGCGAATGTGTAGGTGATCAACGCCAGAAAAGATTGGTCGAGTTTTCGGCTGCGTTGACCGTGAGGCAACACATTTGGGTTGCCTGGGTGCCGCATGTAACGCAGTATCGGCGTTGGCCTGGGGGGCCACCATTGGACTGCATAAAAACTGGCATCCAAATCTAAAGGGTTCCAAATCGCTGTGGTAGAGCGCGATCCTGACTCAGTTGCGGCACTGACTTGCCGGTAGTGCACAGACGCCCGCTCAATCCACCACACGAGCCAGAGTAAGCCGATGCCGAACAGCCCAACAGTTCCCCATCGTGCCACATTCGCCCGCGCTGAGTCCAGAATCAATGTGTCAAGCAGCACAAGTAACAATTGCCACCACACCACATACAGAACCGTTGCAGTCAGCCAGCGTTGGGTTTGAATTTTGCTTTCGTCAAAGTAGGTATTGCGCAGCCAGTGAAAAGCGAATGGCAGCGAGAGGAGACCTAAGATGATGTGTGCCCAGTTGGGCATTACTTGCAGAGTCCGGATTTCGATCAACAGCAGAGCCCAGACAGCAAGATATCCCACCGTCCAGCGGACGGTTGAGGAAGATCGATGTGTGAGGCTGCTTGAGTTCACTCCAACCCATCCAGAATCTTATCGAGGCGATTTTCTAGCGAGTCGGGTTTGCTGTCCGGATCAGCCGTTTCGCCAATGCCCATGGCTTCGATTGCGTTTTCGGTCGAGTCAACTCCCGCTGGATCAACGCTGTCGGGGGCGTTCTCCAGATCCCCAGCCACGGCGGGCGTCGTTTGGGTTTGCGCGCCCTTCTGGTCTGGGTCATTTGCCGCAGGTTTCGAGGCGGTGTCGTTGTTTTGATTGTCGGCGGCTTGGGCTTTCTCGGAAGGATTCGTCGGACCTAATCCCAAGGCAAACATTAGGAACGTTGCTCCGAGTAAGAGTCCAATCCCAGTAACCGTGGCCGTGATCATGCTGGCCATCAGGTTGCTGGAAGCAGCGGCTCCCATGACTTCCTGTGGGCTACGTGGTTTCAGCTCAGCAACGAGCGCACGCAGTTCTTCAGTGGTTGGCTTGCTCTTCATCATTAGTTTCTTTTCTCTTCGAGTACGTGCATGATTGTGCCACCGGCTTCGCTGACGGCCTCGATGATCGGTTCAAAGTGGTTCGCGGTCGCTTCTCGATGAACCTTCAATAGCACTCGCCGGTCGTCCCCTGTTGAGCTTCCCAGAATTTGCTCGATTTGTGGGGCCAGTTGAGCGATGCCAACTTGTTGTCCATTCAAATAGTATTTGCTTTCCGCATCAATCACGATGCTGACCTTTGCCGACCCTGCGCGGGTCACGTCGGTGGTGTCAGCCGGATCCCATTGCAGGTGACTGTCATCGGTCGCCTTCGCCAGAATGACAAAGAAGATCAACAGATTAAACGCAATGTCACCCATTGCCATGCTGGGCACATTCGCAGCAAGTGGGCGGCGACTTATTTTCATGTCCCTAATTGTCTCACTGGACTTGGATGGTTTGTTCTTCTTCTCGCTGAATCGTAATTTGACCACCCGACTGTTCAATCTTAGCGGTCACATCGATCCAATGGTGATAGGGAGTGTCTGTCTTACTCTTCACGATCACGATCTTGTCTTGAGGTCTTGTTTTCGTTTTCAATAGCTTCGTCAGGCGGGAGCCTAATTCAGTGACCCGCACAGTGTCGCCATTGAGTGAAACGGCATTCAGGTTGCCCGTCAGGGCGACCTCAATGTTTTCAACATCTTCTTTCTGTTCCTGATTTTCTTCGCTTCGAGGGATCTCCTGAGGCCGTCCACTGTCTGGCTGTATGGATGCGCATACCAGAAAGAACACGATCAAATTGAATGCGATGTCCCCTGTCGCACTACTGGGAGGCTCAACCAACAGCTTACATTTTCGCCTGACTTTCACTGTTGGGTTTCCCCCGCATTTTGGTTGTCAGCGGTGGTGATCGCTGTCTGAAGCGTGACTGCTTCGATCATTTCGGTTGCGGACTCCTCCACATCCAGAACGAACCGATTGATAATGCCTGTGAAGTAATTGAATGCAACGAAGGCTGGGATCCCAACGATGAGACCAAAGCAGGTCGTCATCAAAGAGACTTTGATTCCTACCGCCGCAGCCTCAACGATGTTCGTTTCTCCCATTTTCGCAACGATGTCATCAAACGCCACAATCATTCCTTGGACGGTCCCCAGGAAACCGAGCATCGGAGCAGCACTCGAAATGGTCGCCAAGATCGGGAGATGTCGCTCGAGCGCGGCGACAATGTGGACGCTGTAATCGTCCATAGATTTTACGACCTGTTCTTCGATCTTGGCAGGTTCGTAATCAAGCGTCTGTAACACAAGATATTTGCGCAATCCGGTTGCCAGGATCGCGGGCACAGGCCCCTGTTGCTCGTTACATAACTCAAACGCTTCTCTGACTTGATTGGTTTCGAGCAGCGACTGTACTTCGGTCCGTAGTTGCTTTGAATCGCCTGAGAGCATGTTGAGGCTGCGGTAGCGTTCAATGATCACACCTGCCCCAATGATTCCCATGATCAGGATGGGCCACATGAAGAGCCCTCCCTGGAATAGATAGCCGACGGGTGGAGTCAGAAAAAAATCACCAATGAGTGAAGCTTCGCTATCGTCGGCTGCGGTTTCGGAATCAGTGTCGGCGTCCGTTTGTTCTGTTGTTTCCCCGTCATTTTTGGCTGCGGCGGTCGATTCGTCTGGCTCGGCGTTTCCCCCGTTCTCTGCGTTTCCCGCGCTCTCTGCGTTTCCCGTGCTCTCTGCGGCTTTCTCGGCGCCGCTGTTGTCTGCTTTGGTTGCCGGCTCGGGTTGCAAGAGCTCATTAGCAGCAGTTTGAGCCCTGGCGTTGTTTGAGCTTGTGTTGTTAGGCAAGATGGGAATCCCGCCTATCGCAAGCATGCAAGCCGTGGCAAGGATCAGGAACAGGCGAAGTTTTGGCAGGGAGTGTTGTGGGAAAGACTGCGTCATGGTGCAACTGATTGTGTTGTTATGAGAGGATGCGTTCGCAGGTTTTTTTTGAGGCGGGTAAAACAAGTCGCATTGGGCAGCCAGTGTTTGAGAAAAGGCTGCCGGTGTATTTCTGTCGTCTATTCGTTGTCGATGCTGTTTGCTTCTGCTTCGAATTGTTGCAGCATTTCGGGAAGTGCCAGTCGACCTCGTGCATACTTGGCAGCTTCACTCTCGGGGTAGTCCCAGCGACAGCGGTTATAGCGTCGGAAAGCTTCACGATTATTATTGGCCAGTCGGTATGCTTCACCGGACCAAAAGAGCGAGTCAGCACTCAAGTCATCTTCAGGAAATTGTTTGGCGAAGTCATCGAATGAAAATCCTGCCTGCTTGTAGTCTTCTGTCTTGTAATAGCACTGGCCTACTCGAAATGCCATCTTCGAGGCATGGTCGTGCCCTTCAAAACGTTCTCCGAATTTTTCGCCCACCTGAGCTGCAATGTCAAAATCCTCGTTCCGATAAAAATAGTCTGAGATCCGGATCATGACACTTGCAATCAGAGGGCTCTTTGGGTGGGTTGCGGCCAAGGTCACATAGGCCTCCAGAGCTTCGTCGAATTCTCCCGCTTCTTCGTACGACTGTGCGAGCTTATAGCGAGCGTCTGCGGCGAGAGTGTGATCGGGGAAACGGCGAATGATCAGTTCGTAAGAGCGAATTGCTTCATTCCAATCTTCCAGTTCCTGTGCAAATTGCCCCAGCAAGTAAGAGATGCGCGGTGCATATTTGGGGTCGGGGTAGTCCTCCATCACTTCTCTTAGTACGCGCCGACCGGCCTGCAGATCCTGCTTCTGTTCTTCGCTTCGTTCAAGCTGTTTGTGGCTTTTGAAAAGCTCGAAGTAACTTTCGGCAATGCGGAATTTTGTTTCCACTGCGAGAGTTTCGTCATTGAAAGTTTTGGTGAAAGCGGTGACCAGACCATCGGTCCCGATCACAACCGGTACTTGTTGGGTCACGTCCAGAGTTTCAAGTTGGCTGGCAGCCGACTTGTCACTGTAGCTGGCGGTGATGGTATCGCCAAAATAGCACTCGATGGCAGGGTCTTTTGTGTCAAGATTGCCGGCAACGGGTTCTTGCGTGGCTTTGAGCAGAAAAGAACCCGTGAACACGCCGCTATGCGTAAGCGTCTCGTGCAGCTCTACCGTCTCACTGTCACCAAGTGCGGTGCTGACTTGCAGTGTCAGCGTGTCACGCTCATTGCTGGTGTCCTGATCCGGGTCGTTTACAGCGAAGTAAATCTTCTCGCCAACGTGCAATGACTCTACAGGGTTGAGGTATTCGCGATCTGTGATGGTCAAAGTGCCATCGGAAACGAGTCTGGCCGTGTCTGTAAGACGTTCGGAATTGTCATCGGTGCGTTGCTTGTCGTTGTAGGCTGCCGTGATCGAATCCTTACCTGTCAGGTTGAGAACGCGGATCACCATGTCGGATAACGTGTCCTCTGTCTCAGGATCGATAGAAAGCACGTCGCCGATCAGGTTGCGGGGCATGGTGACGGTTCGCGGAACCAGTTCCGGGCTTCCTTCACCTCCCAGTTGCAGGATGACTTGTCCAACGAAACGCCCTTTTTCTAGAGCGTCCTGTACGTTCCTGCGTGTGCCCGCTTGAAACGCATTGGAAATGCCGCACTCCACGATCAAGGCGGAACCACCGCTCGTTAGAACAGCAACCTTCACCGTGCTTGCGCTGTTCTTGGCCTGGTCCGGATCGATCAATTCAATGGTGAGCGGAGCATTGAGTGAAACAAGGCTGTCTTCTTCGCCCTCGACGGGCTCTGTCACTTTGACTCTGGCGGTGCGGAGGTCACCTTCTTTTCGCGGTAACGTGCGTGTTTGCAGGATGCTCAACTTTGCATCGGTCGGCTTCGATACATAAACAACGGATTCCCTCGGGATCGAATGTCCGGGAAAGGTGTTCTGGTGATCGAAGTAGCGTATGTAAACTCTGTCACCAGCGGTTACCGTGAGTTTGCCGTCTTCTTCAGTCGCACTGGTATCAACTTCCTTGGTGAAAATCCCAGAATAGGGATCTGTTTCTGTTGCTGTAAGGCGGAGAGGTTCATTGTCATTCACAAAAACCTCGAACTCAATTTCATCCTGTTCCTGGGTTTTATCCTCGTCATAGTCAGTGATTTCTACGATGATTCGGTCGCCAGCATCGACACGCATCAGGTTGAGTCTGGTCTCTTGTACCTGCCCTCCCGCGTTTCGCGTGAAGGCATAGGTGATGGGAGCGATTGTCGCGTTGTTGTAGGTCGCGGTCAGTTTGGTGTTGAGCAGTTGGCTTGTGCCCGATTCATTTTGGGTAAACTCATCGGTGTAATTTGCTGTGACTGTATCTCCAGCGGCGATCTCGAGTGTGTCATTGCTCGCCAATGCAAGAATGTCCTCATTCGTAGGAATGTACAGTTCTTTGGTTGTCGCTCCTCCGATTTCGACGTTGTTCACAGCGACGCTCTCGCCGAGAAACTCATTGAAAACAAAGCGAACGTAACGCAGTTCTTGGGCAGGAAAACGAAAATCCCAATCGGGACCAGTGACAATCGTTGTTGCGTCCGTAGCCCCTTTGAGTGTGACACTTTGCAGATTCATCAGAGTGCCGGATGCAATCGTTTGCGGGGACAGGGTCACTTTGATTGTACCAGGCTCGTTGACGATGATTTTGCCTGCCAATGTCGCTTGGTATTTGTTCCCATCTTTGGTGTCTGGAACATCAAACAACAGGGTGCGTTCTCCAATCTGGACGTTTGCTTGGCTTCCCGCACCAGCATGGGCGCTGTTGATCCAAACCTCGTAGGCTCCGGGTTGGATGACTTCAGCGTTCCAAACGGCAGTATCGTCGTTGTTTTTCCAGTTGTTGAGATTGGGTTGCTCATCCGACACGCCCTCGCCAAAGTTCTCGGTGGTCTTGTCCAAGGTGGCCATCGCAGGGGTAAGAACGATGGGCTGTGATGTGTCTTCGGTGACATTTGCGTCTTGTTCAGGTGCAGTTGAAAGATCAAAGTCAGCCTCGGTGAATGGGCCTAAGCGTAATTGTCCCGAGTCCATGGTGGCACGTGCGATTGTCGCCGCGACACCTTTGCTGCTGCTATCGGTCGCAGCAAAAATGGACAGGTCATGAGTTCCCTTATTGAGCCAAAGATCAACAGTCTGGTTGCCCCTTGCCACGGGAATGTGCATGACGCCATCAATCGAAAGTCCAGTGGTATACCCTTTGACCGAGATCCGCAGTGCACCACTGCGGTGCTGAACAAACTTGCCTGACCAAATCACACCGTAAGGTTTGTTCTGTTTTGGGGTCTCCTCTTCCTGGCTCCATTCCAATGTGTTGACAGTCTTGGTTTCATCAGCGCTTCGGTTCATGCCGAGGTCGGCGACTTGGTACCACTGTGTGATTCCATAGTGCTTTCCCTTGTAAACCCGCTGCTGCATCTGCCCGTACTCAGCCGAGATGGGTGCCGCGACTTCCAGTTCGGGAATGCCGCCGATACGAAACCAGAATTCACCATCGTGACTGCCGCGAAGTTCGGTACGAACAGGCGCACTGGTGGTCACATCCGGGGTCGACATGCGGACCCGTGAAACTTCACGAAGATCCTTCATGTCAACGGTCAATGTTTTGGGCGACGCCCCATCAGGTTCAGCGAGCCAATAGGTTTTTTTATCTAGGTCGATTGCCATCAGTGGGCTGTGATTGATAGCTGTGTCACTGGCGAGTGCCCCGGCCGGTAACTCGGCCGTTGCTGCAGTTCCCTCAAATACACCGCTGTGTGGTTCAGTCTCTGACAACAGAATTTGCAGGTTGTCGCCACTGTCTGCGACCATCTTGATAGGAATGGTATCCCTCTCGGCACTCAGATCCCTGTCCGAGTCAATGACACGCAGGTAGATGTCATTTCCAGGTTTGATCTGGTTTTCGGGACGTTTTTGCGAAATGCGAAGGTCGCTGTTCTCGGCTTCTTCGGCCTCTTCCCGAGCCATCCGTTGACTGAACGTTTCCTGTTCCTTGTCAACAATTTTACTGCTGGACGCCTCAAACTTTGCATTTGACGAAATTCGGATATCCACGTCTGAAAGTGGAACTCGTTTGAATTCCGCTTTGAATTCATCGGGATAATCACACTGAATTGTATCTTTCCCGATCAATTGCAGGACGTTGTCGTTGGGCTGTGCGTCCCCAAGTCGGGTTTCAACGTCAGCACGGAACAAACCGCGTCCCGCACCTGTGCTGGTCAGCATGATCTTTTCTGTGTCACCACCGGGACTTGTTGTGACAATGACAGGGATCTTGTTGTGCCCACGACTGATTCCCAAGTCGCTGTCGTGAACCACAATGGAAAGAGGCAGACCCGGTGCGTGCAGTCGTGTGCTGCGTCTGCCGAGCCTTCCGACTGTCCGCAGCAGGTTCAGTTGGTCGATGTAACGTTCCTCGCTGCCATACACTTCAGAGAGGTTGAACAGAGCCTGGTTCGCTAGGTCTACGTTTGGAACCCGCTCGAGCACGCTACGGAATATGTCTCTTGCGTCATCGGCATCGCCACGCCGGAACGCCAACACGCCTCGTAAAAACTCTGCCCGGACGACAATGTCCATTTCAGGATTTCGTGCGAGTTCCTCAAATACCAGTTCGGCTTGGTCGTATACCTTTTGGGACATGTATGACTCACCAATCCCAAATTTAGCCTCAGTTGCTTGCTGTGATTCCGGGTAACGGTTAATGGTGGTTGTGAATTCACTGCGGGCGACGTCGTAGCGGCTCGCTTTGTAATAATTGGTTGCAAGCAACAGTTGGATGGATGCTTTGGATTCGTCATCGATTTGAGGAGATTCGCTGTTTGCTACTAACCAGCCTCGTAACACATCCTCGACGAAATCGTGGTTGTCGTCGCCGCCTGCAGTCATTCTTTGGCCACAGACGAATGTGATCAGGTCGACTGGCAAATCATTTCGGTTTGCATCAAAGAGTGAGCGATGCTCGTCGTAGGTTGTGTAAGCGAGTTTCTCGTCGCCTAAACGTAGGTAAAGAGCAGCTTGCAAAAGCGGAGCGATAGGACTGTCCTCATCAATCGTGAGACCGACGCTCCCCATCCTCGCGTAGCACTGGGTAACGATGTCTCGTGCTGATTTCAGGCGTCGTTCATCTGTTTGTGGCAGGTTCGCAAGCATTCCGGACGCTAGGGTCGCTGCATGTAAATAATCACGTCGCGTTAACGATGCTTGTGAAAACGGGAAAATCGCGTCCCATGCATTCCATTCATTATCCAAAGGCTGCGTGTTACGTTGGTAAGCGAGAACGCGATCCATCTTGGAGGTCTCAGGCGGAACGAGCTCCATGTGAGCCAGAGAAGCGATGGCAGAGGGAGTTCCATAATTCAGATCACTGACTGTTTTGTAGATATTGGTGTGTTGCTCGTCAGTTGACTCTGTATTGGAACGCGATGTCGTGACCCATCCGCTGACGATGCCAAGATCAAGATCCCAGGGATTAAGTGGGTTGGCTTGATGGCTCGCCTTTGAGTTTTTCAGAATCACCGCGAACTGGTCAGGCTTGCCGTCCTGAAGGTAAAGATCAGCTAGCCAGGTTGCGTATCTGCCCTGAAATTTCGTCTCTCGTTTCAGTAATGATTCGATGAACGGGCGCTTTTTGGAATCGTCCATGGTGCGGAGTAACCGTAACGCACATTCACGGGATTCGCTGCTGGCTGGGTCGGTGTTGACGTGCGTTGCCCAATAGGTGTTTGCCTCGTCTGTGAGTTCAAGTTTGTTGAGCAGATCACCAATGTAGGACGCGTAGGTGGAATCAGGTTTGGTGATGCGTTGACTCTCGTTAATCCATGCCAAAGCTTTGGTCGCCAATGCAGGATCGCTGTTCTTGTCTGCCGCAATCATCAGGCGGCGCCAAAGGTCACCACTCGATTTTTGCGGCGGTAAGCGGAGGAAATGCAATGCGGACTCCGCGACTACTTCAGGGGTCGCGTAGTCGGTAGCCGACTCAAGCCAAAGTTGTGCAGCTTCGAAATCCTTGGGAAGCCGTTTGGCGAGCTGGCCGTAATATTTAGCTGATTCACTACGGAGGTTGTTTGAGACGTAGCGCCGGTAATAGTATCCCTGTGTCTTGAGAAGTTGGTTGACACACTCACTATTCAACTTGCTGACAATGTTCTCTGCAAGTAGCGCGTCGCGTACCTGGGAGTCCTGTTTGGAGTAGCTGAAGTTTTGATTGGCAGCAAGTTTTGTGACTGGATCCGCATTTGCTTTCGCTAGGGCTGCTTCAAGAAGCTTCACCCGGTCTTTTCGCTTTGAGTCGCGTCGTGCTGATTGCCGCCAGTCGCTGAGGTAGCGGGTGAGTGCTGGAAGTTCTGGGTGTTCACGGCGAGATTTCAGAATCCGGCTCACTTCAGCGTTGAACTCGTTGTCATCTTTGGCACTATCCAATAGCCAGGTGATTGCTGTCTTGGAGTATCCATCAGCGGTGGGTGATCGTTCAATCAGCTCACGCAGAATGGCGCGTGTTTTTTCAATGTCTTTGAGGCGGTCGCGATAAAGTGGAAATGCCAAGGTGTATCGGATGTACGCCGCATGTCGATTGTTCTTTTTCAGTGCTTCACGCAAGACACGCTCGGAATCAGCAAGTTGTGCTGGTTCACTACCATTCTGTTCAACAAATAACTGGGCAGCATTGTTGGTGATAGCGTCGAGAGACAAAACATTCCGAAGCAAAGATTTTGCTGCATTGGGGTTGTTTTCGCGAAGGTGTGCGTTGACCAACATCATTAATCCCCGATAGCGATCATCACGCTCAGGGTGTTTGGCTGCATAGTCTTTAGCGACAGGTTCGATCTCGCGGGCAGTCGCTTTGCCGGCGTTCAGTTGGTCAAGCAACTTCGAGTGGGTGAGTTGGTCATCCTGTATCTTGCGGGCTTCTGAATAGCTTTTTGCACTGCTACTGTGCTGCCCCAGTTGATGGTAATTGTTCGCCATCTGTAGATGGATCATCCGACGTTGTTCAGCAGACTTGAACGCAGCATTGCGTAGTAGCTTTGTTGCAGCGCGGTTGGACGGCGCATATTTCCCCGCCTGAGCCCAAGCGTTAACGCTGTGGATCCCGAGATTCATCGCGAGACGATCACGGTTGGCATCCATCAGATCCTCGGCAAGCTGCGCTCCGATCGCGATCTGTTCATTTCCTGACACGTTGTAGTAGCGAATCGCACGCACTGCTGCGGTTCGTCCTTGTTCAGTGTTTCCCAGACGTTTCCAGATTGCGTGGTAAGCGGCGGCCGTTGCTTTTTTATCGCGTGCTCTCGATAAGGTGTCAGCGAGGCGATGCTCGATCGCTGAGCATTCTGCCGCTTTGGGGTACTGGGTCAGGAACTGGCGACATGCGACGATCATGTCACTGTTACGACTCAGCGCCTGAAGCCCGTCAATCGTCTTGAGCATCACGGCTTTGTGCCGTGGATCTTTGGGGTGTGTTGAGATAAAGCGGTTGCCTACTCGTACCAGACCAAAAAGTCTCGCATCGCTGTGATAAAGGTCCGTCAGTTTCACCATCACGTCTGCCGCTTCTGGTGTTGTGTCGCTGTATTTACCCAGTTCAGCCTCTAGCTGGGACGCCTGCTGGCTCAGTTCATCCAGCTGAGTTTGAGCCTCTGCGGATTTCCAAGCCACGGAAACAACAAACAGGATAAAAACTGTGAGTATGTGATTCCGCAGGTTCAGATGGTGCTCAGGGATGTGTTGGCTGCATTGGTTCATGTTGACACCGAAAACGGCGGGGGTTCGAACGCGATGGGAAAGGTTTGGCATTGGGAAAAATGAGTTGCCGATTGCCGATTGTGACTGACGGATCCGACCGGATGAGTGCGACATGGGGTTGTACGCTTCGGTTGGTTGATGTGATTGATGAAGGGGATGAATGATCGAGACGCAAAAGTGAATTAGAAACCTGCACCCAGAAGTGTGTCGGAGATCTGCTTGGCGTCACTTGCAAGCGGGCTTTCAGGGAAATCACCGATCAGCTGGTCAAAACGCTTTCGTGCCTCTGCTTTGCGATCCATCCGGTACAGGCATCGCCCGTAATTAAAGAGGATCACATCTAAGAATTTTGCGTCGGGATGGTTGTCGAGAACATTTTCAAAAGTATCGAGCGCTCGTTGATAGTCTTCTCGCTCGTAATAATGCTCCGCCATTTTGGCGACTGATTCCCCAACACGCCCGCTGTCGGGAAAATGATCAAATACCTTTTTGTATTCCTGGAATGCCCGCTCCATTAAGGCTGTGCGCCCAGTGTCTCGTGCGCTGTCAGCCATGCGTTCATAAGCTTCCGCTATTCCGTACTGCGCCTCACCACGGAGCAGACTGTCCTCCATGTTTACAAGCCGTGTGTAAATGCCGATCGCACGCCTGTAATCTTTTTGTTCTTTGGCGACTTCGCCTAGTTGTAGCAGGGCGTCGTCGACAAAAGCGCTGTTGGGGAACTCACGCTGCAGACGCTGGCACATCGTGGCGGCAAGTTCAAGTCGGTCCATCTCAAAGTAGATGTGCCAGAATTGAACGTAAGTTTCTTCCAGCAGTCGTCCTCCGAGTCTGCGAGCATCAACCATGATTTCTTCGCATACTGCCAAGGCATTGTCGTACTTTTCGCGTGCCTTGGTCTTTAAACCGAAATCCTTGTAACGGTTGCCAATTTTTGTCATGGCACTTGCTGTTTTGAGTTGGGTTTGAACTCTTAATTCCTGATCAGATATATTGGCTCGCGTGATCCGAACGCCCCCAATGTTTCCCTCAAGGCAACGCGCGTTCGCCCTGAGGATTTGGGGTTCGCCGGAGCTGTTTGTTTTGTCTGCGTAGATGAAACGGATTTGATCTCCTGGCATTGCCTGAAGTTGTTTGTCGCCGGCAATCGGTTGCTCAAGCTTTGTGAGTTGCACGCCACCATGGAAAACGCCTGAGTGGACCGGCAGGTTAGTATCGTCAACTGGCTGGGTGGAGGTTTCTGTATCACTCGGCTCAGAATCGGTGACTTCCTCCAGAGAAATGCCTCTTTGGTTCGCTGTCAAAATCGCTTCAACGAGAGACACGTCAACGCTATCAATCCGCTTGAATCGGTTGATGGGCTCAGCTTCAGAATCATCGGTGTCACTATCTGTCGGGCTATTACCTGACGCGATCATTTCGTCCTCGATTTCTTCATCTGTTTTCAGACGATGGACTTCAATGGTTGCTGACAATTTGTCGGCGTTGTCCGAGGTGTCGAGATCAGGGTCACTAATGCGTAAATTGATGGTTTTCCCCAAGACGACTCCATTGAGTGTTTCTTCATACGCTCCGTCTGTGATCGCAACAACGCCGTCGCCCACGACATTCACTTTGGCGACGATGGGGCGATTCAGCGTTTTGTCGGCTGTATGTTCATCGAGGTAAGTGACGGTGACGGTGTCACCACCCTTGATCTCCAGAACTCCGTTTTCCGGATAGGGAACGCCCAAACGCGATGCGATCGATCCAAGGACGAGTCGCACGTTTCGTCCGACCGAGAAGCATTCGATCGTCTCACTGTCACCACCGCTGGAGACACATTGAATGGGAACACTTTGCGCTGGGTCCAGCACGGCGAGGTCGGCATCCTCGATTTTTATGAAGAAACGCTTTCCGGCTTCCAGTTTGTTTCCGTCAGTCGAACTGGTTGAAAGGGTGGTGCCGACTCGTTCCAAAGCGACAATGGCGCGGCTGTAATGGGCAAGCTGAAAGTGCCCCAAGCCGATGTAATAATAGGCTTGATTCACTTCAGGACTGGTGGGGAAAGTTTCGATCACACCTCGCATTAACTGAAAACACTTCCCGTAATTTCGCAGGTGGTAAAAGCAGACGCCCATCTTCAGGGTTGCTTCGCTGCGTTGGGCTTCGTTTGTATTTTCATCAGAACTGGCTGCCTCGAATTGCACACGCGCTTGATCGTAAGCTCGGTCGCGGTCAAGGAAATAGTTCCCCAGTCTCATGTGGGCATCGAAACGGACTTTGCTGCGAGGGTACCGTTCAATGACAGATTGCCAAATCTCGACAGCTTTGGAAAGTTCCTCGGCATCAAATCGGGCATCGCCTGCAGAAACCAACTTTTTTGCCGCGCGGTCCTCAACCAGCGATGCACGGGCAGGAGGTTGGGCGTTGGCGATTGACGAATACGAGGAAACAGCGAGCGGCAGGATCAACAGGAGAGCCGAGCAGAAAAAGTTCAGTCGCATAGGGGACTTGATACCAAGTGCTGTGATGTGCATGGAAATCTTGTGACAAGTGGTTCGGTAGGGCTGCCGCAGGCGGGGGATTGCGACGCGGATGGCAGCAGCACGTCTTCTGTTCTTATTGTAGTTGTCTGAGCGGTGGTGGGGCGGTGGTGGGGCGGTTAACCCAAGAAATCTGCGGGGATGCTTCGTCGACATTGTCGGTCGTCTGGCTATCTCTGCAAACACATTCTATCCGTCACTACCACGACGTGCCGCTTTGTGTGCGCGGATTGCTGAGGAACACGCGATTGGAGGTGCGGGCAACGCTGAATTCGTAGCAGTTGCCCACATGTCAGAATGTTGGCGATGACCGTGAGACGCGCATTTCCAATCGCTACGGGTTTCGAATTTCACCGCACACCAGACGACGTGCCTCTGACCACCGGCGTGCGGTGGAAATTCGCTTAGGAGACGCTGAACCTGGGTTAAGCAAGCAAACCTTCAATCTTGCTTCCCTCATCCACCAGTTTCATCGGGCGTCCTTGGCGCGTGTAGACTTCCTTGTATGGATCAATGCCCAATGCATGGCAAATGGTGGCGTGAATGTCTGGGACGTGCACTGGGTTGTCTTTGGGCATGCCACCATCTTCGTCACTTGATCCGATGACTGTCCCACCCTTGATGCCACCGCCAGCCATGAAGCAGCTGAAACACTTCGGCCAATGGTCGCGTCCGGCGTTGTCATTGATGCGCGGTGTGCGACCAAATTCAGACATCATGATTACCATGGTCTTTTCAAGCATCCCACTCTCCGACAAGTCCTGCAAAAGCGAGCCTAATGCGGGATCCATGACCTCACCGTGCTCTCGCATCCGCGTGAAGTTGTCACCGTGGGTGTCAAAACCGCCCCGATTGATCTGAACAAAGCGAACACCCTGTTCCACCAGTCGTTTGCTCAGCAGAGCGCCACGACCGAAAGCAGTGTCTCCGTATCGTTCGATTTCCTTCGCCGGAATTTTATCCATTTCAAACGCCTTCAATGCCGGACTGCGCATCAAACGAACAGCATCATCAATCGAGGTCGATGTTGATGAAAGGCGTGGATCTGTCGTGCCGCGGTTGAAGCGGTTATTGAACTTCTCAAGCCGTGCAAGCCGTTTGTTACCTTGGTCAACCGTTACTCCGGCAGGGAACTTCAAATAAGGATCCGGATCACCTGGGTTCGCAATGAAATAGGCTTCACAGCTTTGCCCCAAGTAACTTGCAGTGCGGGCCTGACCACTGATGGTGATAAAGGAGGGCAAGTCGCCTAGTTTCTCTTTTTCGTGCGCAACAACTGATCCGATCCCGGGGTGTTGTACCGGTCCCGGCAGAAAGCTTGTCTGCATGTTGTACGAAGCACGGGCGTGTGCTCCCTGTGTTCCCGCGATAGAACGGACCAATGCCGCATTGTGCATCTGTTTGGCAACGGTTGGAAAAATCTCCGAGATCTGAATGCCATCGGCTGACGTCGGAATCGGATCAAACTCGCCTTGGGTTGGGCGTCCCGGCTTCGGATCCCATGTATCCAAGTGAGACATGCCACCACCGTTCCAAAACAAAATGACATTTTCACATTTGGCAGTGTGGTCCTGTCCTGAACCAGCGATCAGTTGGTTGATTGGCATCCCCAGCAGTGTGGCACCCGCGGCAGAGTTGGCCATCAGCTGTCGACGCGTCATCTTGTAGTCATTACATCCAGACATCGCGAAATGCTCCGTTAAGAATTGGCCCCGTGAAAGCGGGGATAGGGTGAGGGATCAGTATTAAGGAAGGAAACGAAATTCGTTTGAGTTCAGCAGGATCCAGCGGAAGTCCGCAAACCCTGCCATGTGATCAGCACCTGATTCGATGATCTCAACTGCTTCAGTGATTTCCTCAGCAGAGGGTTTACGCGTCAGGATTTCAACATAGGTGTATTCGATTGCTCTGTTGAGATCTTTGTCGGATCCAGTAAGCATTGGGTAAACGGGTTCCAGCGGACCCACTCTTGCAGCCTGATTTGTCAATTGACCATTTAGCATGAGCAAGGCTTGACGCATGGATGCGTTTTCGATGCGTTCATCGCCAAGGTCGACCCGTGCGGGTTGACCGAATAGTCTCAGGAAGTGGCCAGCTGGGGCAGGGGTTGCCATTCGGTAGGAGGAACTGAACTTCGGGTTGTCATCGATAGTGCGCTCAACCAGTTTGGTGACGTATTTTACACCGGGCTTGGGCGTTGGCGATGCAGCCATCCTCATGGCTTCGATCTCATCTCGTGACATTTTTTGCATCGAGTCGATCATCGGAGAGGTCTCGTCAGCAGAAAGCACTGCGTCGAAGTCAATTTCAATCGCCTTTTCCAACCCGTAGTCAGCGGTGGATGCCAGCATGTTCTGCTCTGCCATCATGGCGGGATCGGCATTCGCCGGGGATTCCGGTTCGTCGCTAGTGGAGGGTTGGCCACCCTCTTCGTCTGTCATTTCGACTGGCACGCGGACTCGTTGTTTGATCACTCGGGGATTCTGCCCAGCCATGTGTTTGACTTCGAACAAATGGCCTGCGGTGACGATGCTGTCGTACATCGCCTCTGCTTTCATCCGCCTGATTTTTGTAACCAAGAAAGCTTGTTCCAGGTTTTCACGCTCCGCAGCATCCTCATCACGCGGGGCGTGGGCACGCTGGTAAGCCGAGCTGCTTACAATTTCCTTTACCAGCCAGCGAATGCTGAATCCATTGGCAACGAATTCCTCGGCTAGATAATCCATCGTTTCGGGGTGGCTGGCGGGGTTGTTGTCGCGGAAATCATCGACTGGCTCGACAAAACCTGCTCCCACCAAATCTTTCCAAAGGCGATTCACGATCAGGCGGGAAAAATAGCGATTTCGCGGGCTTGTGATTTTCTCGGCAAGCTCGCGACGTAGCTGGCTTCGTTTATAAAGCTCCGCATTGATATCGATCCCGCGTATGTCACTCTTCGCTTCGGTTGAAACTTTTAACAAGTCTCGTCCGCTGCCTTTGAGGCGGCTCTTGGTCTTCGCGTTGGCTGAGGCAAGCAGGTCATCGACCGAGGGGCCTTTGCTTTGCTGTGACTTGGCTGTTCTCTTTGCGCGAAGTGCTTCCAGGCGTTGAATGAAAGCAAGCTCCTCGGTTTCATCCAAATAGGGAAACGGAAAGCTGGCCTTCATTGGCTTGCGGTCAGCTGCGTCGGATTCATCTTCCGGAGGCCACATCACCGAAGACATTTTGTCTTCGGTTGTATAAACGGTTCGCGTCAAATTGTTTTCGCGACGGCGTGTCTTGCCGAAAAAAGCTGCCACACTGTAGAAGTCTTCTCGTGTCCACTTGTCAAAGGGATGGTCGTGGCATTGGGCGCAACTGATTCTTATGCCCATGAACACTTGGGCGGTAGCACTCGCCAGAGCCATGGGGTCGGCGTCGTCGCCGAGGACGAAGCCAACCTCGGGAGTACGCCCCGCTTTTCCGTTGGTTGCAATCAATCGGCGACACATCTCGTCGTACGGCATGTCTGTCGAAATGGCTTTGTGGACATAGGCCAGAAGGGCATTCCCACCTTCCTGATTGCTACGGATGCGAAGCATGTCGGCAAAGAATGCACTGAAGCGATCAGCAAAACCTGTTTCCGCCATGTATTGTTCGATTAGCCGTTGGCGCCGCTCCTGCTCAGGCCACGCCATGTAAGTCTTGATTTCCTTGCCCGTCGGAATCCTGCCTACCAGATCAAGGCAAACACGGCGGGCGAAGCCAAGGTCGTCGACCGGAGCAGCAGGCTCGGTATGAATGCCTTTGCCCTGATTTTCAGCGATTAATTTCGCTTCGAGCGTTCCTGGGTCTGCCTGGGCAGGCAACATTCCAACGAAACCAAAAATTGCCGCCGCTAATACTGCTCGAATCACGGAAGTCTCCAAAGTCCTGTTGGAATCGTTCGTGGCGGCGGCATTTCTGCCAGCCATCAACTGGGGGAGGGCTCATTGTCGCACTTTTTGAACACGTCATGTTAGACGGATGTACTCGGTTTTGCAGTGGTTTCGGGCCAATCGCGGCGTTTGATTGCAGAGGAGCCCCTCTGTAGGGTGGTTTGCTGCTGGCTTTGCTGGCTCAAATCAGCCCCAGATGTGAGATTGGCCAGATGTGAGATTGGCCAGATGTGGGATTAGATTGAGCACGAAGTTTCTCGTGATAGACATCCAGAGTTGAACGCACCGAATACGCAAGCGGTTTTAGGAAGGCTCTTAGGCAAACGCAAAGCCAAGTGAATGTTGAGCGTCGATCTCTCGAGGCTAAGCGGATTACTCTGCCTGAGTTCACTGCGAGCGTTTTTGGCGCTCGGTGTTCGTTCGTGTGGCAGAAAGAGATCTGACGTCAGAACCGTGCATGTGATCTGATCCCGAAGGGGCAGGATTTGCTCAGACAACAAGTAGTTTGGCGGATGTGCGTTATCTGTTCGAGACCATCTGATCATTCAGGGGGCATGTTTGCGTAGCAAGTGGCGGCAACAGGGCCGCGCCAATGTTCTTGTTGGTATCGGCTGATCGTGATGATCCAAACGGCGTGAGCGGTGAGGCGATTCAGAAAAATGCGTTCAACAACAGCATCGTGTCATTCGATTGGCACGCGATTTTATTTCGCAAATTGGGACCGGTGGTCGCCATTTGCGAATTTCGGAGTCACGAATTGTTTACTCCGACGTTAGGGTGATCATCTTTGTTGCTGGAAACGCATCGTGTTTCACGCAGTCCGTGGAACTGTTTGCCAACTTGGCACTTTGGTTGCTCTTAAGCCTGGCTTCATAAATTTCATAAGCCATTGCAAAAAGAGATCAGCCCTATGCTTGTTTGGAACAAAAAAAATCGGAAGAACAAGAAACGCAAATCACGTCGGCGGTCAAATCTCAGTTATCAAACCTTGGAACGCCGGCAGTTATTGGCGGTCACGGCAAGTCTCACCGGCAGCGACTTCAGTTTGACGGGCGACGGCGACGGCGACGACGTGGTGGTGTCCGTCAATGCAGCGAATGAACTTCAATGGAGTCAAAATGGAAATCCCTTCACCAACGATCTCGATACATCACCTGGGTCTCAAACCTATGTCATGGGGAGTTATCCGCTAAACGTGATGATTGATTTGGGGCTCGGCGACGACAGCCTTAAATTCGATTTGGACGGTCTGCCAGGATGGCAAGACGTCAGCGTTGTGGATGCCGGTGACGCCGACACCGACAGCGTCGCCATTGTGAGCGACCTTGATTTACTAACGGAGGGTGGTGATTTGAACATTCAGGCCGAGGATGTCTCGGTTTCACCCAATGTGATTGTTGCAGCACCGGCGGGCATCAGTATTTCAGGCACGGGGCACGATGCTCTGATTGACATTGGCACAAACGCGACACTTTCTGCGCGGACAATTTTGCCAGGTGGCGATCACCATCTCGATCCCTCACTTGCAAATTCGAGTTCGATCACATTAGCGTCCAAGACGATCAACCTCTCTGATGACGCAAATCTGTTTGCTCATGTGGAGCCCAGTTCGTCATTCACAGCTGGCGATATAACGATGAATGCGAGTGAGGCTCTGCCCACCTCGGCTGAGTTTGCTGACCTGCTCAACGATATTTCGACAGGCTCCATTGCTCCGTCTGAGGCGGAGCATCTTTTTAACCAGAGTTCCACTGCCACCATCGATATTGGATCGGCAGACCTACTTGCTTCATCGATCAATTTGAATGCCAATGCGGATACGGAGACTGAAATCCCGACGCTTGCAGATATTGTTGACGCAGTGACCACTGGATCTGGGTTGCCAACTGCTCTGCAGTTGACCGCGGATTACCTCAGTGGCCAACTGACAGACTTTCTTGCCTCAACTGACACATTTGCCGCGTGGTGGGTGAAAGAAGTCACGACCGCGGTGGTTCGCATCGGGGACGATGCCAATCTGGAAGCGGATACTGATGTTGTGATTTCGGCGACAACGAAATCCAAAGAAACCAACAAAGTCCATGATGAGACTCAGGCAATTGCGGTCACCACAATTGAATCCACCAGTGAGGTCACGCTTGGTGAAGGAACCCACATTGCGGCTGGCAATGATGTGACCATTACGACGGACGCTACAATTGAGGCGACCGCCGAGGCCAAGACAGCCAAGGATCTTGGGGCGACGACTGCAACCGAAGATGCACCGATTGCGGTTGCCATCGCAAAATCGAATTTGAACTCGAAGATCCGGGTGGCGGAAACCGCACTGATTCGTTCAGGGGGCGACTTGACCTTGCATGCCAAGGGTGAACAAGCCGTTTCGAGTGATGCCGGAGCAGGCAATGATTTTGAGGAAGGCGTGGGGGTTTCCGCTGCGTTTTCCTTTCCGAAATCGAGTGTGACGACTGACGTGCTTGGCTCGTTGCGATCGGAGGCTGGGGCAGGCGATACCGGAATCGTCATCCTGGCTGAATTGGAGACTGACGAGCAGTCGGTCGCAATCACCGGGCTCGGGGGGGCTGACGCACCGGACCCAGTGTCGAGCCTGTCGGTCGATGTCCAGACATTTCTGGATACCCACATCGAACCTATCATGGATTCGCTGATGTCGAACAACGTGGGCAGTCCAGTAAGCCCGAATATCGATGCTTCGCCCGCTACCGCGGTGATCGAGTCCGACAACAATGTTGCGGCAACGGTTCATGGTGAAGCGATTGTTGGATCGCTTCTTGATCTGGATGTTGGATCCAGCCTGACAGCCAAGGTACGTACCTTTGCCGAGAGTGTATTTGTGCAGGACCCGACAACCAAACCGAATGGTGATGTCGAGAGTGTCGCGGTCACGGTCGGTGTGTTTGACAATCAAACCACGGCGAGCATTGAGGAAGGGGCCGTCGTTGATGCGTCCCGTGATTTGAATGTGCATGCCACGAGTGAGTACCCATTCAACCCACCGTTGGTGCTTGTTGAGGATGGGGGAACACGGACCATCGAGATCGAAGGTAATTCGTGGGCGCGATCGCATAGCAGTGACGGCCGTACGGACATCGCGGGCGCAATGACGTACCAAGACTACAGCAACGTCACAACGGCAGCCATCGGCGATGATGTAGTTGTGAATCAATCACCGCCTTTTTCATCTTCGGATCAGAGCGTTCATGTCACTGCAGATTCTGATTTGTACACGTTGGACATTGCTGGACTCTTTGAGCTGGTTATCGATGTTACGGCCATTACAGATACGGATGCGTTTCAGGACGCTTTCATGAATGGGGGATTGCCTGCACTGTTAACGGCGGTGGGAGACGCAGCGGTTACGTCCTGGAATGATAGCGATATTGATTACGGGGCTGGTTCCCAGAAGACAGGCGTTGGCGGTTCGTCTGCCTATATCAACATTGAAAACGAGACAACTGCCAGCGTTGGGGATGGGGTGTTGCTGAACACCGGAGAACAAGGAGAACTTCTGGTCGATGCCGATTCACGTGTTCGGCAATATTCGTTTGCGATGTCAGGAATTGAATCTGGCAACGTTGGGCTCGCTGGAAGCTTGACACAAAACCTACATGAAAACCATACAACCGCAAAAATTGGTGTGGGAACGCAAATCGTCGCTGGCTCGGTTTCAGTCACGAGCGACAGTGATCTGTGGGCGATGGGTTTCGCAGGGGGAGTTCTGCATGCAGGAAATTATGGCTTTGGCGTTTCCATAGCGACCAACAATGTAGACCGGCAGACGAACGCCTACATTGGCTCGCTTGCGGGTGGAGGAGGTGGGTCAATCACTACGGCGGGGGATTTGTTGGTCGAAGCGAACAACCATGGCGGCGTTTATGGATTTGCACTTTCCGGAGCCATTCAGTCTGAACAATTGGCATCCACGGCCGCTTCGCAGAATACTAACACCCTCTGGGCTGTGCCATCCTCTTTTTCATCGGCTGGTAATCAGGGTTCTTACGGCATTGGTTTTTCAGGCGATGCCGCGGTGAATCATGTGACCAACGATGCCAACGCATTCATCAGTGAAGATGCGGTGATTGGCTCTCATCGGGTGACGTTGCGAGCGACCGATCAGACCTCGGTGGTCGCTGCGTCTGGATCAGCGGCGCTGACATCGAAGAACGTTTCGGCAGGGATCGCCGGATCGTTTGCTTACAACAACGTCAATGGATCAGCTTTGGCGTGGATACGGGATGCTCAGGTAATCACCGGAACGGGTGGGTTGAATGTGGTGGCCGAACGCGGCGCTGCTTCAGGTGTATGGGCTGCCACGGCTTCGGCTGCGGTAAGCAAGGGCGACTTGGCGGCCGCCATCAATGTGTCTTTGAATTACTCGAATTGGATGACGCAGTCCAATCTTTATGATGCGACGATTTTGTCAGGTAGCGATGCCTTGCTCGTGGCAAAAGATGATTCCAAGACCATCTCGATTGCGGCCGCAGCGGCTTTGGAGGGAAAAGTTGGATACGGTACTGCGTTCGCGCTGAATTCGATGGAGGGAACGACGGCCACTGGGATCAATAACTCGACTCTGAAAGCTCAACGAACACTTGCTCTGAAGTCCAATAATGATTCTCTGATTGTCTCGGCCGCGGGATCTCTGGGTAGTGGCAAGAACTTTGGCTTCGCCGGTACGGTTGCGATCAATGACATGAACAGCGTGGTCGAATCCTCAATCACTGACTCGACGGTGGTTGCTGGTTCGCGAGTGTCGGTGCATGCGACCGACGATTCCAGCATTCTTTCGATATCAGGCGCCGTTGTGGCTTACGACGGAAGCGGATTTGGCGGAGCCTTTGCACTCAATCAAGTCAATCAAGAAGTCAATGCGTCGATAGCAGGATCGGAGGTCATGGCGGACCGAGTGACCAGGGTGCGTGCGACTGCCAACGGCGATATCAAAGCGTTTGGCGTCGGTGTCGCCGGACAGGAATGGTCGGGTGGGGCGGGATCAATGGCGATCAATCGGTTGGACTCGACTGTGGATGCGAGGGTGACCCAAAGCCTTGTGGAGTCGACGAGAGGCGTTGTTGTGCTAGCCGACTCGCGGGGTGAGGTTGGATCCTATGCGGGTGGCTTTGCGGGCGCTGGCACCGTCGCCGTCGGAGCTGCCGTCAGTTTGAATGAAATCGACGCAGCAGTTGCGTCAAAGGTCGTCGACTCCATCATTGCCACAACGGCAGGTCTGGTTCGCGTCTCTGGAGTGGCAAATGCAAAACTTCAATCGCTGGCTGCCGGCGGTGCGGGTGCTGAAACCTTTGGTTTGGGGGGTGGCGTGGCTACGAACGACATTCATGCGAACATTGACGTTCAGGTCACTGGTTCAACGATCGATTCAGCAAAGAACGTTGAGGTGTCCGCAGGGAACCAGAATTTGATCAGGGCGTTGTCCGGGGGTGGCGCGGGTGCGTCTGGCTCTGCGATCGGCGCTGGCGTCAGTCTGAATGAAATTAACTCGAACATGAGCGCCAGTGTGATGGACTCGGACGTCACCAGTGGCAATAACGTCTCGGTGACGGCCAGCAATGATTCCAACATCGAGTCCTTGGCAATTGGTGGTGCGGGTGCCACAAACTTTGCTTTGGGTGGGGGCGTCGCAACTAACGATATTCAGGCAAAAATGGAGGCGCAGGTCACAGGCTCGACTATCGACGCCACAAAGAACGTCGAGGTGTCTGCAGTGAACAGCAGCGAGATCGAGGCCTTGTCCGGAGGAATTGCGGGTGCTGGTGCGTATGCGATCGGTGCTGGCGTGAGTCTGAATGAAATTGACTCGAGCTTGAGTACCAGTGTGACCGGCTCTCAGATTACCAGTGGGAGGGATGTTTCCGTAACGGCCAGCAATGAGGCGAACATCAAATCCGTGGCGGTAGGTGGTGTGGGTGCGGCAAGCTTTGCATTAGGCGGTGGGGTGGCAACGAACGAAATTCAAAACGACATGGACGCAAATATCACAGGGTCCACCATCGATACCGCCAGGCATGTTGAGGTCTCTGCAGAAAACACGAGCGAGATCCATACGTTGTCCGGGGGTGTTGCAATCAGTGCAGGGAATGCAGTTGGTGCGGGCGTAAGCTTGAACGAAATCGAGTCGAATATGCGAGCATGTGTGGTTGACTCGCAAGTTACCAGCGGTGGCGATGTTTCGGTTTCAACCAGCAATGTATCGATCATCGAAGCTCTGGCCATTGGGGGTGCTGGTGCAGGAACCTTTGCTTTGGGGGCCTCTGTCTCTGTCAATCGAATCGGGGGAGTGATTTGCAGTTGCATCATGGACGACTCCGATGTCATTGCAGCGAGCAACATCAGTGTCACAACGTTTGATGCCTCGCAGATCCATGCTCTGGCCCCAGGGCTTGCAGGTGCAGGGGCCGTTGCGGTGGGGATTTCCGTTGTTGACAACGATACCAATCGTACGCTCAAAGCTGTCATTGCGGACTCAAATGTAAATGCCGGCGATGATGTCATGGTGGATGTGACCAGCCGAAGTGGTCATCATGCGATCGCGGTGGGTGGCGCGATCGGCGGTGATGTTGCAGTCGTAGGTTCAAGCAGCAGTAACCGCATCACGCAGATTACAGATGCAGCGGTGGATGGAGAATCTTCGGTGGTTGCAGGCAGTGATGTTTTGATTCGTTCCAACGTCAGCGAAAACATTCGCACGAATGTCATGCAGGCCGCGGGAAGTTTAGGATTCTCAATCGCCGGCGCGATCGCATCCAATCATGTGGATGCGGTGACGACAGCCCGAGTTGGAGAGGGCGTGAGTGTTGCCTCGCAAGGTAATGTCTCGATTGAGAGTGTCGACGATACGGTGGTAAATTCGACTGCGGGCGAGATCGCGGTAGGCGTTTATACTGCCGGTGCGGGCGCCAGTGTCAGCACCGTACAAGTGCACAAGAATGTTCAGGCCTTCATTGATAAGGAGGCGGACGTCTATGCCGCGGCAGCACAACCCGGTTCAATTCATGCTTACTCCGGTGAACATGATGCCAACGGGAACTTCCTTCTTGAAGAGATTCATGGGGTTGAGGTTCAGGCAACCTCGAACGAAAGCGTTAACAATATAGCGTTTGGCGTCGATGCTGGCTTGTATGCCGGGGTAGCGGCGGCCGTCACCGCAACGGTTATCCAACCAAATGTCGAGGCATGGATTGGAAGGGCGGCAACCGTTGACGCAGATTCAGCGGGCACGCCCAGTGCCGGTGGAGAAAAATCTCCGACCAATGTCAACGTCTCTGCCGTTAATCATTCTATGGTCAACGATTCAGCAACCGGAATTGGGATTGGTGCAGTTGGCATCTCGGGCGCAGTTGATGTTGGCAGGATTCATCATTTTGTGTGGGGACATATCGATAACGATGCTGATGTCAAAGCCTTGTATGACATTGACGTGCATGGACTTTCTCAAAAACTGGTTGACAGTGATACGCTTGCTGCCGGTGCCGGAGCAGTAGGCCTTTCAGGTTCGGTGTCCGTCTGGAACATCGGTGCGCCCTTCAATTCCGAATACATGTTGAACGGAACAAAAATGAAGGCATTGCAGGCCGGTGGGACAACCGTTGATCAATATGGAAGTGCAGCAGCGGATCTTGTCGATGGTAGACTCGATAAACGCTTCGGTAAAGGCACGCATAACAACAAAGATCTCTACAGCGACCTGCATGCCAAAGATCGCCCCACGGGTGTGATCGCGACGATTAAGCAAAACGCTATTCTGACTGCCGGTGATGACATCGATGTGCGAGCTCGGGAGTGGATGCTTGGAGATGCCTCAACAGGTGCGGCAGGAATAGGTGTTTATGCGGGGGTTGGTGCGGCTGTTGCAATCATGAACGTCCACAGTGATACGGACGCTGGTGTTTTCGGGCACTTGAATGCTGGCGACGACACCCTTGTCCAAGCCACGCTGCAAGAGTCTACGGCTTCCAGATCGTTGAGCGGTGAGATCGGAATTGGTGCCGCGGGCGCAGCCATTGGGGTCGTGAATGAATCCAGTGAGCAATCCGCAAGAGTCGCCTACGGCGGTTGGATCGAATCAACCGATCGGCTGTTAGTCGAGGCGGACGAAATTCTTGCTGTGGATGTGATGACAGGGCAAGTCAGTTCGGGATTTTTGTCGATGGCTGCTTCGATTAGTGAAATACACGATACCGGGTTGACGGAGGCATATCTGGATGATGCGACTATCGGCCCCCAGTTGCCCAGCGATTCGCATGATATTTGTGACCCCGGATTGTCGCAGGTGCGATTGGCGCTTGTCCGAACCGATGTGGATCACGATTTGACGACCAACGCCGGTGGCATCGCGTCAGGCGTGGTCGCTGTTGGGGTGACGGTGTCTGGCGTCGATGACCAACATCAAATGCAGTCCTGGGTGGGAGGTGGTTCCACCGTCGTGTTGCAGGAAACCTTGGGTGTCGGAGGTGAGTCTACGTTGAATGCAGATACGACTTTGACCACCCTGACAAACGGTGTGGTCGGGGTATCCGTTCCCCGATCCAGCGCTGAACTGAAACCGGTGGTTGCGACCTACGTTGAGGACGCTACGGTGTGCGTTGGTGACGATCTATTGGTCCGCGCGGAAAATGATACGCGGGCAAACGCACAGGGTTTAGCGCTCGGTATTTCCGGGGTTGGCATTGAGGCAATCAATATTGACGCGTTCGCTATGCCGGATGTCCAGACCTGGATCGAAGGACGTGAAACCCGTGTTCACGCCCATCGGGATGTTGTGGTGGAGTCGATTGTCACTCAGGATGCTGACGTTGACGCAGCAAGGGTCGCTGTTGCCGGGTTGGGCGTGGGCGCGTTGGAAGCAAAAGCAGATAGCTCCGGAGATGTTTCAACGAGGGTTGGGAGATCCGCAAAGTTACATGTAGGTAACGATTTCACCCTACGATCCAACACCTTGGGTGACGCAACGGTTAACGCGGTGTCGCCATCGTTGGCTGGCGTTGCGATTGGCGACAATAACGCAGATGCAGTTGCCTCGTTTCATGCCGAGGCGGAATTGGGGGCCGTTGCTGGGGTCTGGGTTGCCGGAGACACACTTGTTGAGTCGACGTCCGACCGGAACGCTGAGACAGGCGTGGTTTCGGCGGTAGTCGCTGGTGCCGTGGGCGCAACTTCAAACGTCCAATCGATTGCAAATGGTAGTAACTCTGCTGTGGTTTCAGGTCGCGTGAATTCAACGAATGATTTGACGGTGGCTGCGGTTGAAAATAATCGGACCGTCTCGGATGCAGACTCCTTCTCCGCCTCCCTTATCACCGGTTCGGGCCTTAATTCGCGAACGATCGCCAATCCACTAGTCGGTGCTTCGATTAGCTCACAGGTCGATGCGGCAGGCAACATCGATGTCACGGCGGGAGCGGATTTGACCACTCTCGCAACCGGAACCACGATTGGAGTTAGTCTTGTGACGTTCGGAGAGGCGACTATTGATGCCGATTCGGCGCCAACCGTTCGCTCGGAACTGACCGGTGGAGCAAAATTGACCACCGACGGGGATGTCTCAGTAACCGCGCAACACACGCTCGGACCTGACACCGTTGGGCAACCTGCCGTGACAGGGACTGCAGCCATACTTGGGCTACTGGGTAGCGGTACAGGCATGACCCTCAACGCTGACTCTGATCCGCAAGTTTACGCGTTGGTGGGTGATGGGGCGGAGGTCATTGAGGCGGAAGATCTGAGTCTCGAGTCACGTTCGGAAACGAACCTGAGCGTGTTGGATGAGACGATCTCCGTGAGTGGCTTAGTCGGCGTAGGAGGAACACACGGTACGGTTCACAGTGGTGGAAACGTGAAGTCCCAGCTTGGGGGAACGATTGGCAAAGTAGATGATGTTACGTTGACTGCGACCGACCTCGCGTATGTCGACGCAACGTCTCAGGCCACGACGGTTGCGGGTGTTGCATCCGTGCCCAGCGGTCAGGCCGATGCAATCGTTGACCCGATAGTGCAGACATTGCTGACGACCAATCTTCATGCAGATGGAGATGTGATCATGCGAAGCGAGTCGGAGTTGGATGCCAATGCGGACGTCGAGTTGAATTCGGTGGCGCTGCTCGCTGCTGCTGGGGAAACGGATGCGTTTGCCTCGATTGAACTTGACATGGAAACTGTGGTTGCCTCGGGTGTAGCTGTCTACGCGGATGGATCGATCGGGTTGGAATCGAGGCACAATGTTGACGGTGCTGGGAATTTACTGCCATTCGGAGCCAGCGCCAGTGCTGAGTCTGCCAATCTTGCCATCGGAGTTACCGTTGCAGATTCTGTATCAACGGCGGTATCGAATCCTGAAGTCAGTACTCGAGCCGACCAGGGGTCAGTCCTTCACGCTTTGCAAAATGTAAGTTTGCGGAGTCAGTCATACAGCGATGCTGTTGCCGATTCGGACGCGACACAGATTGGAGCCGTCGGAGCCGGAGCCGTAACTGCCATAGCAGAATCGGGAGGATCAGTCGAAAGCGTATTGAACGATGTTGAATATGCATTTACCCGGAGTGGCGACATCGAAGTATTTGCATCGACGCGTAATGACTCGACGGTGTCAGCCGTCGGTACAGCGACTGGCATTGTCGGTGCCGGGAATGCAACTCAAGCAGACGCGACGTCCAGTCCCGATGTATCGGCCAGAGTTGGGGCAACTAACGGAATTGATGCGGGATGGGATGCTAGCGTGATTGCGTTGGGATCTGGGGACGTGATGGCTGACTCTGAAGGGCGTAGCAAGTCGGTTCTATACGATCAGGGGGCGGTCGAATCGAATGGATCTTATACCCCAACGGTCGAAAGTCTTGTTTCACCGAATGCCGACCTGACCGCTGGTAACAACTTTGAGCTTCTTGCGTATGGGAATGCTCTCGATGCTTCGGGTACTTACGATACTGATCGATCCGTCGTTGTGAATTCAGTGTCTCATGGCGTGGCACTCGTCGCGGGGCGGTCAGCTATCTCAAACTCAACGGTGGGCTCACTTGTGACCGCATTCTTAGGCGAAGATTCAAGTGTGTATGCAGGTAATGACGTCAATGTCAACGCGCGTTCCTACACGCTGGTAGAGACGGATGCGGATACGAAGTTAACCGGACTAGTCGGGCAAGCCTGCAACGCTCGTGGAGTTAACACGATCGATATATCGACATTGTCCGGGACCCCAAGCCTCACTTCCGTTACAGGGTTTTCACTCTCCGCCAACAATGATATCGATATGGTTAGTGATACTGATTTGACCTCCAACGTTGATACAAATGCAGTGGTATGGGCCTTTGGGGGGGCAACATCCTCTGCAATCAATGATGATGTTGTGGTCAATACAGGGGTCTTGTTGGGAAATGGTTCGTCGACCATTGCTGGCGATGACCTTCTTCTTGAAGCGAATAAAGATTTATTGCAGGTGACGAACGCGGCTGTCGGTGGCATTGCTTTGACTGGTGCTAATGCCTCGGCATCATGTTCTCCATTCACGTGGGTGATGGTCAGCGCGGCAACGATTGGTGGGAATACAATTACCATTAATACTTCAGATCCCGTTGTCTCGAAGGTGAAAAGCACAGTGTCCGACAAGGATGTTTCCGATGCAGACTGGGATCAGGCAGTGAAGGAGGGACGTGTCGGTGGACGAGCATCGGTTGCAGCCGATGTATTGATTGTCTCGGCAATTGGCGAGGGGGTCACCGTGAAGGCCGATAAAGTCAACGTCATTAGCAAACTCAAGAAACTTGACTTGTCAGCGGAGGCGGAATTAAAGACCCGCCGCAAACACAACATTGAACCGGTTGAATCGGAGGAGTTGAAGCTCGAAATTCATACGCAGTTGGGTGATGATGCTGAAATCAACCGCCAATCGCACACGGATCAGGAGAATGCCATTGGCTACCGAGCAGAAATCAAGAAAAACAAAAAGGGGAAGGTAACCGAAAAGGAAAGATTCCGTGAATTTGGAGGGCGACGTGAAAAAGGAAAAGCGACTGCCGCGAGCACCGGATTCGAAACCAACAAGGACAAGCGTTCAAAGGATGAAGACAAGATTGATTGGTTTTTTGAATTGCTGGGCCGTGATGTGAAGGGATATAAGTCATGAGCTGACGCTGCACGGACATCTGCATCCCCGTGGAGACAATGCCTGTGTCCACCGCGGGGAGAAACGCGGTTGTGACTTTCGTTGAGCAACGCTGAACGCTTTTGAGCAACACTTGCGTACAAACGACAAGAGTTGCTTCAGTTGAATGCTGTTGTGTGGGGTTGCTGGTGAGCCCAGCAACCCTTGCAACTTTTGGTCGTTTGCCAATCTTCTGCTAATGCTGGGAATTGTATTGAGGACATTCTTTGTGCGGAATCTTAATCTCATTCATCGCTTGGCAGAATATCCAGTCCTTGCGCCGGTGGAGGCTGTCCAGGAATGCCACCAGCGCCCGGTACATTGAGTCCATTGTTAGGTTCAGGGCGTGGTGGTTTTTCGCCGGGGGCCAAGCCAGCGCCGAGTCCGGGGATGCCGCCCGGTGCAGGCGGTCTACCAATTCCGGGCACGTTGTCCGGGCCCGGCAATCCAATGTTTCGGCCCGGGTTTGAGATGATCACATCAACAACTCGGCCACCAAAGTAAGACAGGCGATAGCCGTTCTCTCGCTGTTCGACTGATCTGGGTTTGTCCAGGCCGCCAGTCGATGCGCCGGACCGGATTGCCAGTTGTCGATTCGCAAGGATCGGTGGAACCTGATACAGCAACGTCACGCCATCTTGAACTTCTGATTTCAGCCAAAGCTTGCCAGGTTCGTGCAGGCTCAGGTTCCCGGAGTAGGTGACCGCCAATCCAGTGTCATTGCCAGCTGTGACAACTCGAATGGTGATTGCCGATCGTACGCTGATATTCGAATCGGATGCAAAGCCCATGTTACCGACGGCCCAGCCACCAGAAATGTCAGTCGCATGCCGGTGGGGTCTGGGCAGGCCTCGGCCAATGGAAACTAACAGGACGCGACCGCTCTGATATTTCAGAAGGTAAGCACCACGTTCTGGTTCGGCAGAAACAGGTCTGTCGAATCCTGCGGGCTGCGCACCAGAACGCACTGCCATTTTTTTCCCGTCCATGCTTTCTGGAATTTGGTATCTGAGGGTCGCGCCATCCACCACCAGTGGTTTGGCCCACAGTTGACCCGGCGTTGCTGTCGCCAAATTGCCTGAATAGGTCACCGCCACCCCACGCGCATTGCCTACTGACAAAACGCGGATGTTAATTTGTTCGCCAGCAGCAATCGGGGAACGCGTTGCAAAGCCTCTTTCAAACACTTCCCAACCTCCGGACTGTTCAGGACCCCGGTGCCCAAGGTCTCCTTCCTGTGCTGACAGTGATGTGGTGGCGTCTTGAATCAACAAGACGATCAGAGTGCTTAGCATGATCAACAGTGCCGTTGATTGTGCTGAGGAAGGTCGGCCAAGAGGTTTCATGGATTTGTCTCCGAGGAAGGAATCGGATCCGCGATTGACGCTTGATTCCGTGAGTTTATGCCTGGCAGTGTCTCGATTGCACGCTTTTTCAAAACTACTGCCGTGGCTTACGTGGGCGAATTGTACTCTTCACCGCTGCTACAGTGTTGCCAGGACAGCATCATGCGGGTGTGGTGGGATGTGTATCAGATGGCTGTGTTTCCAGAGTATTGCCGAGTCGATCGCGGATCCATCAAGTGACCGTAAACGTCATGACTGGTCTGTTGCCATGAGGCTTTAGAGTAAGGATTGATCAGGTTGCTCAAACTGCGAAAGTGCAATGGTCTGAGGCATCGCCCACGGCGGAAAGGTGGGAAATCGTGGCGGCCCCAATCATCATTTCAATATCGCAGTAGTCGCAACACTAAAAACATTGCAACACGTGGGGTGCTATCTGACAACTTGTTGCGATATCCTGCTGCCATGATGTCCGATCTTAACGATGCTGACTACGACGACTATATGGGGTGTCCGCATTGCGGTGCGGTTCTGGATGATGGAGCGAGTTTCTGCCGAGAGTGTGGCAGTAGTGAAGCTGATGGTTGGAGTCCAGAGGTGGATCTCGATGGAGACGATTTTGATTATGACGAATACGTGGCGAGCGAATTTTCTGAGTCGGGTTTGAATCGCGAGACACCAACGTTATGGAGATGGGTAGCGGTGGGACTGATCGTGTTGTTTGTAATTCTGTACGTGGTCGCTTTGCGTTGAGAAGCGATCCACCTTGTTACACATCTCACGCTGCTGGACTCTGTCGGCAACCGCCTGCATCTACCATGCTCTGATTTGTGATTGCTCGATGGCCTCTGTGATGGGAAAAGGCAGATTATGTTTTTACATTTGATGACGTCGACTGAAATGAATGGAGTTGCCTGAAAGTGCTTGTCGTGGATGGCGATGTCGAGTTGGAGGGCATGAGAGCAGTTGAAGGCTTGGTAACTGCAGGCGTATGCGGTTCTGCTGACTACTGCAAAACAACAGAATCAACGAATTCAAAAGCGTTGCGGGATGTTCGCAGTGGCATCATCGAAGAAACACTTCTGCCCAAATGTTATCTGGCAGATGAACAGACTGCGGGGCGAGGACGCCACGGTAGATCTTGGCAGAGCGATGGCGGAACGCTGACATTCTCGATGGTCATGGCACGGCGCATGAGTGACCTTCTGCAAAGCCAACTTCTTCCATTGGCGGTAGGGGTGGGAATTGCCAGGTTTATCGATTTTGAATTCGCTCCGGTGCAGGCAAAATTAAAGTGGCCCAATGATGTCAATATTGCTGGTGGGAAAGTTGCAGGGGTTTTGTTGGAGACCAGTGGGGATTGCCCTGACTTGGTGGTCATCGGAGTCGGGGTGAATGTTTCATCCGAACCGGGGCTGGATCATAGTCCGCTCGGAATCTCTTCGAGAAGTTTGTCACAGGTTGTCGGCAGGCAATTACGGAGATATGAAGTGTTCGCTCCGATGGTGGAGTCAGTTGTAAGTGCGATTGCTGATTTGCAAAACGCTCCAATGTCGCTCGTCGCGGAGTTTCGAGATCGCTGTTTGTTGACCGGACAGCAGATCAGCTATCAGCATCAGAATCGTGAGTGCTTTGGACTGTGTGCCGGAATTTCTGATGCCGGATCACTGTTGGTGAAATCAACGGATGGAATGGATGAGGTCAGTAGTGGGGAGGCAAGACTTGTACGTATTTCGAGACAGTAACCCGAGGCATGTTCCGATCGGAAAGCAATTGTTGCAATAGCAAGGTTGTAGTATGGCGGTTACTAACGAATCATTTGCATTCTTGATAAGAAGTTTCGTTTCAGAATTTTGAATATGAAAAGGTTTTATGATGACTTCCAAAGATCGACCGGTCGCTTTGGTAACCGGGTCAGCCACAGGCGTTGGGCGAGCGTGCGTGCTGCAATTCGCTGCCCGAGGATACGACGTGATTGTGAATTTTTCACGTAGTGATGGCGAGGCTGCTGAAACGGTGATCAAAGCAAAATCTCTCGGTGCTCAAGTGTTGCTTGTGCAATGTGATGTCTCAGACGATGCCATGGTGCGGCAAATGATCCGTCAAATCACGGATCAGTTTGGAAGACTGGACGTGGTTGTTAATAACGCTGCAACGACCAACTTCATTGATCATTCGGATCTTGATTCTATGACCGAAGAGTTATGGGACCGGATTTTAGCGGTCAATCTGAAAGGGGCGTTCTTTGTCACTCGCGCTGCCACGCCACTGCTCAAACAGGGAGACGGCGGGGCTGTGGTCAATATCAGCTCAGTTGCGGGGATTACTGGCAGTGGCTCGTCGATCGCTTATTGCGCGAGCAAAGGGGCACTCAACACCATGACTAAATCACTGGCCCGTTCATTGGCTCCGGAAGTTCGGGTCAATGCTGTTTGCCCAGGCCCCATTGAAAGCCGCTGGATACGCGAGGGGAGCCCCGGAACGAGCATTGAGTCGATGGTGTCAGATTACCCAATCCCGAAAGCATCTTTGCCCGGTGACATTGCCGACGCGGTTGTTTTTTTCGCGTTGGGAACAAGCATGGCGACCGGGCAGTTGCTCAGTGTGGATGGTGGTCAAACACTCGGTTGATCCCAAAACCGCTATGCTCTTAAGGTGGTGTTGCCACCACAATTGCCCGACATGAATGACTCTCATTTCGTTGAATTTTTCAGGAGGCGTTGCACCTACTATGCGTGGCAGTCAGGAACGCCATACTTGGACTTAGGCATAAAGTCGATTCCTAATGGCTTGAAGAAGCTCTTCGACCACCAGGCCGGATCGGCCCAAAATGCCTTGGCAGGGTCTCGCTGAAACCCGTCCAAGCCGCGCCGAAAGGGCTCACGAGAATCTTGGGGCGACTCAGGGCTGAGCTCATCTACCCAGGTTTCCCGTGGACCATACTCTGCTTCAAGCTCCTCCCATTCATCAGGCGTGAGCAAGTCTGGATCGGTTAGCCCCGGATGCAAATATTCAGAGACGATTGTGGGCTGAAATCCAGTCAGCAGGCAGCAGGCCAATGCAAACAACAGCACCGCAGTCATTTTCTTTTGGGTACCCATTGCAATCCGCGTGGGTGAGAGGCGAGGTTCATTTCTGACTAATGGGGATAACGCACCAGCATCCTGTTTGTTAGAAGGAAAACAGCAGTTTGATCAGTAACGCCGAGCCGTGCTGCTGAGTACTGCACTATTTGCACCATTTCGTTTTCGTTTCAAAATGAACCGGGATGACTCAGAATGGGACTGGGTGCGTCTCTGGAGAAAACCAACGAAAACTCCAAAATCTCTATAAGAAACTCGTTGTTTTCAGTCCTCGGTAGGGATGTTGAGGACTCCGTGGCATGTGGATTGCTTTGTAGCACAAGTGAAATGTTTGGTGCATTGCACTCCTATTCTGACTACTCGAGGTTCTGACTCATGACTATCGCAAGCCGTTTATGTCTTTTGCTCCCATGCTGCCTTTTTCTGTTTTCCATTCCTTCCACCGCCGATGCCCAACACCTCAGGGTGCGTAAACCACCGGGGCGATACATTTACAACCCAACCACGAGCGGTATCACGGCGACCGAAACCGAGGCTCCCAAAGGTTGTGGTTGCTCAGTTTTCGATGAAAACTGCGGTGCGAAAAATTGTTCCGGATCAGCCGCCACGCGATGGAAACTTCCTGCTGCCAAAAATCTATCAGGTCACACTGATGGGACTGGGGATGACATCAGCACTGCCTACTCCCACGTCAACAGTCGCGGCAACACCTACTACGCTGACGGAAAAGGCGGGCGTGTCGGGTGGGATATCGGACCTGTGGGCCTTGCGGGGTGGGATGTCGGACCTGTGGGCCTTGTCGGGTGGGATATCGGACCTGTGGGCCTTGCGGGGTGGGATATCGGACCAGTGGGCCTTGCGGGGTGGGATATCGGACCTGTGGGCCTTGCGGGGTGGGATGTCGGACCTGTGGGCCTTGCGGGGTGGGATATCGGACCAGTGGGCTCAGATGTCGATTCCGACAAATGTAATTGTAGGGTTGTCCGTAAGAATTATTTGCCGTGCCCCTGTTCAGAGGAAGAGGAAGAGGAAGGTACCGATGGAGCCAGTCCGGGAGTGGACTCAGATCTCGGAGCTGTAGCCATCGAATACGCGATGATGGCCTCTCTCATGGGTTACAGCGATTCAGAGGCAATCGAATACGGACTCGTTGTGGCTCTCATTGATGTGAGCACGAGTCGGACGGCCAGCGATTCCGGGTCCAGTCGGACGGGGAACAATGTGGTCGTCATTTGGCCGTAAGCAAGACCCCCATTGAACCGCAAAGACAACGACAATCCCCTCACTCCGTATTTCGGAGGGGGATTTTGAGCGGAAATCTGAGCACATCTGGGACCCACAGCGTCGTTTTCGACCGGTCACCAATTGGCAATCGATTTTGAGGTTTCTTCAACCCGCATTGCACTTTCTCCGGCAGACAACAAGGCGGTCACGAAGGCTTGCTCCCTACCAACAACCGCAGGGGCAACCACGACAACCGCGTGTTGCTGTTCAAGAGAATCCCAGTGACTTCTGATGCGCAGGTGCAATGCATGGGAATTCAATAACGGTGGGCAACGCTCGTACAGATGTCCATGATTTGCGTGATTTCCGCAACTATTGACACATGCGATTGGGGTCCGCAGGGTGGGAATTTCCTTGGGAAAACTAGGCTGGAGCTACACACCAATACGACTCTGCACAGAATTCACCACAGATTAGTAGACGGCTGGATCGGTCAGTGATTAAACTCTGGTGCTGTCGCGAACTCCAAAAAACGCGAATCTCCCTCCTTTCACATAGACGAGTTTTTTATGAATTTCAAAGTGTTTGGCGTGCTTGCTCTGGCAGCAATGATCACCATTCCAGCAATTGCAGCGGATGATGCAAAAGAAAAGAAGAAGAAAAAAGGAAATAAGGGGCAAGCAAATGCTGCTAGTCAAGTCTTGAAGCAACTCAAAGATATTGGGCTTTCTGATGAGCAGATTGCCAAGGTAAAAGAGTTGGGCAAAGACGCTGCAGCGAAGATGAAAAAAATCAAAGATGACGCAGGTATCACGTTGGAACTGACTAAAAAACGTCAGGAAGTTGCCAAGGCGATGGCAGATTCCGAAAAGAAGGGTGCTGAATTGGCCGCAGCGATCAACAAGGAAGCTGGTTTCTCAGAAGCACATTCGAAAGCGTTGAAACTCGTAAACGTAGTTCGGATGGATTTCAACAAGTCGGTTGTTGCCTTGCTTGACGATGGCCAAAAAGAAAAACTGCCAGCACGAATGAAGCGGTTCGCTGGCGGAAAGAATGGCAAGAAAAAGGGTGGCAAAGGCGAGAAAAAGAAACCTGCTCCAGCTGCAAAATAAACTGTTCGCTAAGCAACTGACACCCGATCAGAAAAAACCTGGCCCGAACCCTGCTTCGAGCCGGGTTTTTTCGTAGCTGCTCCTTAGCTGTCTCATGCCTGCTGTTACTGCAGGTCGGGATGCCGAAACAGCCAAGCAACATGCGTTTCGAGGGGCATTGTCAAATCGGAAAGAACCGGACAAATGGGTTTTCTGAGCATGGGGATTCACTGAGAAAAATCGTTTTCAGGAGTGGACGCGTGCGTCACGGTTCAAGGGCGTAGCGGAATGTTGGCGTGTTGCT
>Ga0315321_10000034_pt1 | contig 72091 bp, 49 predicted proteins | sample M180m21515metaG_FD_203464 | JGI IMG/M metagenome (GOLD analysis project Ga0315321, IMG submission 203464) | Ammonia-oxidizing marine archaeal communities from Monterey Bay, California, United States - M1 80m 21515 | ecosystem: Environmental > Aquatic > Marine > Intertidal zone | place: USA... | reverse complement strand
CCACGACGGTGAGATCGTCGGCAGGATCGAAGCCTGCAGGGACTTCGCTGAATGTGATGGTGACAGCGGTACTGTTGTTGCTGTCGGACAGCGCCGAGTCTGTAATCTCGACGGTGGCCGTTGGGTTCGTGGTGTCAATCAATACTGTGTCTGAATCGCCACTTCCCGCATCCAGATCTGCATTGGTGTAGCTGTCAGGAATGAGGGTCACTGATCCAACACCACTGTACCCAGCGTTTGCGGTGTAGTTTGCTATCCAGCTCACATTGTCAACATCGAAGGTTGCCACGCCGAGTGAACCTCCAACAACAGTGAGGTCCTCCAAGGGATCGAAGTTGAGGGGTGCTTCGCTGAAGGTAATTGTGACAGGCGTGCTGTTGTTACTGCCAGACAGGGAGTTTGCGCTGATTTCTACCGTGGCTGATGGGCTACTTGGGACGAATTCGTAAGCTCCAATATCGACATTGGAGTCGCGGGTTACATTGCGTTGATCCCAGTTGGGTGCTGAATCGTTAGTCCCGGCGTCGATGGCTGCATTGCCCAACAGCAGGGCATGGGTTTCAGTCGGGCCACCATTGCCGCTCAGATCGCCCAACGTCGTGTGGAATAGAATGGCGTTTTGCTGGTCACCCGTATTTGGGTTGAAGGCGTTCGCTCCATCCTCGATATTGAATCCAAGCGAATTAAGTTTTTGGTTGGTATTGTTGCCGTTGTTCTGCAAAAGAATGGAGTTCTTGATGGCCACGGATCCTCCGTATTCGACACTAATCGCTCCGGTTCCGCTATTGTTGACGATTGTTGCATTAGTGATGCTAACAGCGCTTTCGGTGAAGATAGCTGCGCCTTGGGAAGCCAAGTTGCCACTGAAGGTTGCATTAGTGAATACGCTCTCATCGCTTGCTGCGTTGTAAATTGCTCCTCCTAGTCCACCAACGGATTCGTTGTTGCTTAGAGTTGAACGCTGGATTGTGGCTTGTGTGCCCTCGTTGTGCAGTCCTCCTCCAGTCGTTCCAGCACTGTTGTTGTTCAGCGTGGTCTCTAATATATGGATTGTTCCTAAGCCGGTTTGGTGGATTCCACCGCCGACCGAATTCGCCACATTATCATCAATCGTGACACCTCGAAGAACAGCAGTACCAGCATTGGCGAGTGCACCTCCGTTGAAACCAGTGTTCGATTCGAAACGAACATTTTTAAGGTTCAGAACACCACTCGTATTGCGAATTGCGCCGCCATCACCATCGCTGCTATCTCCATTGCGGAGTGTCAAGTCTTCGATGGTGACTGTCACGTTTCCAATGATGTCGAAAATTCGATCAACGTCATTCGCGTCGATTATCGTGACATCGATTCCAGCCCCAGTAATGTGAATATCGGATTCGATGTCAAAGTCACCCGCGGTGTTCATGTCTTCATTCGTGCCGCCGATGGTCAGGTTATAAGTCCCGGCAAGTAGTTCAAGTGTGCCAGTGCCCTCTGAGTTAACGATATTGATGGCTTCCCGAATGCTCGTTATTCCGAGGCTTGGTGTGATGCTGTCATCAAAATCATCGATGATCTGGACCGTTAATTTTTTTGCCCATGATTGCTGAAATTCTTCACTGAAGATCGTTGCGTGCTCAATGGATCCGATCTCGTGCTCGAGAATCCAGTCCCCACCATGAATGGTGTGACCTGTATCATCAGAACTGGCGGCTACGTCTGCCTCAGTTAGTGATGCGATGGCACTGAGCAAAGTTTGACCTTCGCCACTGTCGGCAAGATCGCAACCGTACAAAAGAATATCTGCATCTGATTGAAATGAGTGCTGCCACGATGCAATGGAGCCTGCGTAGCCATCCATGTTTGCATGGTTCAGCCAAAGGTTACCCAATTGGATTGCGCCTGTTTCAGCATGTGACACAATGTGCAAAGCTGAGAGGTTTGCTTTGGAATCAAGCAAGTCTGTGATTTGTTCAATGCCATCCAGATTGCGATCCAGAACCATGATCTCGAGATTCTTGTCAGATCGTTCCAGATCATCGAGCAACTGCTCGATATCTGGGACTCGAGAATCAATGATTACTATCTCTGAGGGAGGTGTTTGGGCAACCGTGGCTGCAGTGGTGGCATCAACGATGGTATCGGTTGTGTTGGAATGATCATGCTCTACCACAGGGGTGGCAATCTCTTGAGTCTCTGCCAAGATCGCAGGATCCATAGGCGTCGCACTGTATAGAATCCGCTTCTCCAGCGAATTGAGCTGGAGCGGCATCCTCTGCGAGATGGGTGCTCGTAGAATGCGTTCGCTGTAGCTCTTCGTCGCGTCGGCGGCGATCAACCAGCTATGCCACCATTGTTTGATTCGCATGGGGATCCAATTGTTTTCCGGCAGAGCCCTGGCTGGGGGGGATGTGTCAAAGCAGCGACCAAGATTCCATTTGAACTCTAGGGAACGCCCGTCAATGAAGCTGTGACATCAGTCCGTCCTTGGCGAAACGGTAACGCTGTGGTGCTGGTTATTTGGTTTGGGTCGACTTTGACGGCAGTATTTCATTCCGACGTAGGTAAATCCGTCGAAGTAGCTGGTTCCGCTGAGCTGACCCTGCCGATTCCCCTACAGCAGACTTCTGTAACGATCGGAGGGATTCTGCGCTCATTGATATTTGTTAGGGCAAGGAACCGGCAGGAATCATGTCTCAGATTGGGAGATCGCTTTGTCTTCGATTACGCGTGCAATACCGCGTTGCGGTGGCCTTTGCGCTCTTCTGGTGCCTGCAAGGTCAGGGGTGGTCACAGCATCCCGTGAGCACTGATACGCCCATTGGGATCGAGACTGCATTGTTAGCGGCCAAATCGGCGCTCGAAACGGCCGCAGGAAAGACAGTGGTTGTGAAAGAGGCAGGCTTGGACGTAGAGATGTTGCCACCTCCACAGGGCTTCGGCAACATTCTTCAACCTAACATCCCGCAACCAGTGCAGCATGGACCTTACCGCGTGCAGTTAGACCCGTATCGGATTCGAGCTGCGGAAATGAGCGATGCTGAGATGGTCACTTCGAATGAGCTGACCATGCCCGTCGTGTCAGAGGAGATTTGGTGGCAGGAAATGGTGGCCGGTCCGATAGGACTGTCCGGGGAAGCTTTGCCGGTCGATTTGAATGGACTCACGCAAACGGCTTTGGCCTGCTCTCCATTGGTCAAAAGTATCCTCACCGAACCGAGAATACGACGTAGTGACTTGGTCATTGCGGATGCAGAATTTGACACGATTGCATTCATTGAAGGCAACTTTGTTGATACCAGTGAACCGGTGGGTAGCTTGTTGACCACTGGCAATGACGCGACACGTTTCATTGACCAAACATATTCTTCAGCCGCTGGCTTACGCAAAAGGGCTCGCGCTGGTGGTGCTCTGGAAGTCGTGCAGCGTGGTGGGTTTCAAGCAAATAATTCATCTCTGTTGGATCCCAATCCACAGGGAACAACAAGGTTAGAAATCAACTTCACTCAACCGCTTCTTAAAGATCATGGGCGGGCCGTCAACAACACGCGAGTGCTGTTAGCACAAATCGACATTGAGCTGGCTAAAAGTGACGTGCGTGCGGAATTGGAAAAGCATTTGGTGGATGTTACCCGGGCTTATTGGGATTTGTTTGAAGCACGCGCGGGGTGGTTGCAACGCAAACGGCTGTTGCAGGGAGCGATCGATTTGCACGGCATTCTCGTTGCAAGAGATCGAGTCGATTCGTTAAAACGACAAATTTTGCGAGCCGAAGTTGCAGTGGCTGGCAGGCGATCCGACCTCATTCGCGATGAAACACGAATTCGGAATGCACAGGCACGATTAAGAGTGCTGACCGGTGATCCAAGGCTGATCCAGAGTGCAGCGTGGGAGCTTACCCCACAGGAATCGCCGCTCAGTATGCCGGTTAATATTTCCACCAAAGAAGCGACTATAACTGCGTTGGATAACCGCCCTGACATTGCGAAATCCATCCGGCAAATCCAGGCCGTCTCAGCCCGTGTTGGTGCTGCTCGTAATCAGGTGCTTCCCCGTCTCGATATGATTCTGAGTACTTATGTCGCGGGGCTTGATTCCCGTCGCGATACATTCGGGGCATTTGTCAATCAGTTCAGTGATGGTCGCCCGAGCTATGCAGCAGGATTGTTATTCGAAGTGCCAATCCGAAATCGAGCGAGTCGCGCACGGTTGGAACGAAGTCGCTGGGAATTGACACGTGCAATGCATGAATTTCAGCAGACCACGGATGTTGCATTCACAGAAGTTGAAGTTGCAGTGCGTGAGACGCACACCGCACTTGGTGAAATGGTGACCAAGCAACAGGCCATTGAAGCAGCAAGTCACGAGGTCAGCTATCTGAATCAACGCTGGAAATTGCTCCCTGATCCCGGCGAGTCAGCAGTGTTGTTGATTGAAAATCTTCTTGACGCACAGGAACGTTTGGCCGACGAGGAGCGGGGTTTCGTTCGGGCACAGGTGGCATACGCCATGTCGTGGGTGCAGTTGCGGCAAGCGATGGGCATTTTGTTGCGTTTCGAATCGGTTCCCCAAGCCTGTGTAAGCGTAGCAGGCGATGACCTGAACGCGGGAGCGGTACGTCAATGATTGGGAATTCGAACGCGCAAAACAGTTTGGCAACGCGTGCTGGATATAAAGCAAAACATTTCACATCGAAGGATGTGTTTCCCCAGACAATCCAGATTGCGAGAGATGTCGCGACGAGCCTTCAGGACTTGAGCACTCGAGGTTTTCAAAACCATGCGCAAAAACTGCGACATTTCTCTCAGGCCAAGTCTAACCGCAAAGAGGAGTCACTGCTGGCTCTGGTCTGTGGGACTGTTTGTGAAGCAGTTCAACGATTGCTGGGTTTCAAGCTATTCGATGAACAGTTGATGGCGGGGGCAGCGGTATCCATGGGGGCGACCGTTGAAATGCAAACCGGAGAAGGCAAGACACTGGCCTTGGCAATTCCTGCGTGCTATCACGCGCTGACTGGGCATGCTGTCCACGTAGTAACGTCGAATCACTATCTGGCTGGGCGTGACTGTCGATTGCTAAAGCCGGTTTTTGATCTGATGCAACTCTCTGTTGGTTTGCTTGTTGAAGATGCGACTGTGGATGAAAAGAGATGTGCTTATGATGCAGATCTAACCTATGGACCAGCTCACGCATTCGGATTTGACTATCTCAGTGATCAGCTGACACTTGGACGGATTGATGAACTCAGCACAGCAGGAAACGTCTACCGGCGTGTGCTGGGGCAGGGAGCCGAAAAAGAACTCCTGCAACGGGGCCTACACACGGCCATCATTGATGAGGCGGATCATGTACTCATCGATGATGCTGTCTCCCCACTAATACTTAGCGAAACGCGATCCGATATGAAGTCCCCGGATGCTCCAGCACACCTTGCGGCTCGCGCAATGATGAGTCATCTAGAGCCGGAATTGGATTTCACTTTGGTAGAACCAAATCAAGTTCAATTAACCCCTCAGGGTTTTCAATCTGTGTATCAAGATGCAACGTTTGCGATGTTTCCTGGGATCGTGAGACCTTGGCATGAGTATGTCATCTTGGCCTTGAAGGCCGATTACTGCTTTCAACGCGACATGCATTATGTTGTCCGTGATCACCAAGTTCAGATCGTGGATATCTCGACTGGTCGGATCTTTGAAAGCAGAAACTGGTCTGATGGTTTGCATCAGGCGATGGAAGCTAAAGAAGGACTGGAGATCAGTTGTGAGTCTCGGCCCCTTGCTCGCATCACTCGTCAGCGTTTCTATCGAAATTACAAACAAGTGTGCGGTATTACAGGAACCGCATCAGGCTGCGAGAAGGAATTAGCCAAGAATTATGGGACACCAGTTGTCGAAGTTCCTATGCGCCTGCCATCTCAGAGAAATCATTGGGAAACACATTTCTCAGAAAGTCAAAGCCAGAAACAGCATGCGATCGTTGCAGAAACGCAACAGTGCATCGAGAGTCACCGAGCCGTCTTGATTGGAACGCCAAGCATTGCTGAAAGTCATGCGATTTCGCAGTTGTTGGAAACGAAAAGTATCCCACATCATCTTCTCAATGGTGTTCAAGATGCTGGCGAAGCTGAGGTCATCGCTCAGGCTGGGTGTGTTGGAGCCGTGACGGTTGCCACGAACATGGCTGGTCGGGGCACAGATATCAAATTGGAAGAACAGGTAGCTGCCAGCGGCGGGCTGCATGTGATTGTGACGCAAATGCATTCCTTTGGCCGTGTAGATCGTCAATTGATTGGGAGGTGTGGGCGTTGTGGTGATCCAGGGAGCTTCCGCTTTTTCGTTGCGTCTGATGACCCACTCCCCTCAACCGTCGCACCGTGGATTGGTCGTGCTATCCGGCGCTTATCGCCTTCCAACGGGGCGGCTGTCGCTTCCATTCATGCACATCTCGCGAGCGCACAAAAAAAACAACAGCGTGTTGCGGCCTCATTGCGATGGCGGATGTTGCAGGCGGACAGAGATACGGAGCGTCTGCTAGAGAAAAATAAAGTACCCGGACGATGTTTCAGTCTGGTCGGTTGAATTGGTGCTTGGTTCATTTATGCGGAATTAGTGATGAATATCATAGGCTTGCGAAATGCGACTTTGATGGCCGTAATGCTCTTTGCGAGTGGTGCGGTTGCGCAGGAGATAGAAACCTTCGTTGAACCCTATCGCTCGGCAGCATTGTCGACCACCGAAACGGGCGTCTTGGAACAAATCGTGGTCAGGGATGGTAGTCGCGTTCAACTTGGGCAAACGTTGGCTTGGCTGAATGATGATGTATTGCATGCCTCGCTGAAGGTTGCTGATGCCGGAAGGCGAGCGAAAGCGGCTCTGAAAATCGCCGAAAATGAAGCGGCAATCTGCCTGCGACAGCTCAATAGTTATCGCTCACTGCGTGAAAACGGTAACGCGACCGAACGTGAGTTGGAAAGATCGCAAAGTGATTATATGCAGGCGGAAGCACGCCTTGAAAATGTGCGTGAAGAAATCGCTATCCGGGGACTTGAGCACGCCCGCGTGCAGGCGCAGATTGACCAGAAGCAAATCAAAGCCCCGTTTGATGGCATCGTCGTGCGCGTGGACAAGGAAGTGGGTGAACAGGTCTCTCCCACAGATCCCGTTGTTCTACACTTGGTCCAGATCAAAACACTGAAGGCGATGTTCTCTGTGCCTGTTGATGCCGCACAGTTATTGCGTCCGGGGCATGTCTTGAGATTGAGCATTGGAAGCAACCGGGAATCGCGAAATGGTGTGATCGAACATGTCTCCGCTGTGGCCGACGCAAAGAGTGGGACTGTCAGTGTTACAGTGCGGATTCCAAATGCAGAAGGAAAAATACAAAGTGGTTTGGCTTGTCGTTGGGATTTGAAACAGCGCGCAGATCAGAAAAATGTAAGCCGAATTAATGTATCACGCAGGGCTCGATGAGATGAGTTGTCTTAGGAGATCTTGGGATGCTTGATCCATCGCTGCTTACCGGTACAAAGCCCAGCGAAGAAGCAGATTGCCGTGGTGCGATCGATGCTTCCGAACTGGATAGACGTTTATCGCAGTCAGACCTGGGGCTGCGAATGTTGGCCACCCTCGTTGAGTTGTTGACAACTCTTGATGCCCACACGAGGCTGCCTGATGCAGCAAATTACGTCAGCCAGTTGACCAGTGAGATACTCTCAGCAAATCGAGTGTTGGTGTTTTGGCGACGGGATTTGCAAAGCAGCCTTAGACTGGTGGGTGATTCGGATGAATCCGCACAATCGGAGGATATTGACTTCGTGCGGCTGGCACTTGCCGCCGCAGAGGAAACCGTTGTGCGACGCGGTTACTTTCACTGGCGAAATCCAATGGTGGCGGATGCCGATCTGCTATCCGGAGATCGTGATGCCATGTTGGCCGTCGGGCAGTTTGCACGGCATTGTAACTCGAGTGTTGTGACTGGTATTCCGCTCCAGTGCATTGGTCAAGATGCGTCTGGGGTCATACTTGTGTTGTCAGAAAAGCAGGGTGACTCTGAGGTATTGTTGGAAATAATTGGTGAACCTATCGCACAAAAGTTGGACAGCATTGTAGCGGTGCAGCCGACTTGGATTGAACGGAGAGTGAGTTCTTGGCAAGCTGGTTTGCGGGGTCGTAATCCGCGTTTGATAACCGCGATCGCGGTCACGTTAGTGATGTTGAGCCTGATACCGGTACGCTACGTGGTTCCCGCAGACATTGAATTGCAAGCAGGTGAACGAAGATTCGTAGCGGTTCCGTTTGATGGACCACTGCAATCATCAACGGTGCGTCCGGGGGATCTTGTGCAGGCAGGCGATTTGCTGGCAGAAATCGATCCGCGAGAATTAGAGTACGAACTCTCAGGAGTCAATGCTGAGTTAGAAAGAGCTTTGCAGGAAAAGAAAGCTCAGTTGGTTGAACGCAATGTTGCAGGCAGTCAGATGGCCGGTCTCGATTCCCAGCGGCTACGCAGTGAAGCAGACTTACTAATGCTTCGTCGTCAGAATCTTGAAATTCGTAGCCCGATTGCTGGAGTGATTGTAGGCGGCGATTTAGAACGTTCATGGGGTATGCCGATGACGCGTGGCGATGCGCTCTTTGAAGTTGCGCCACTCGGAGTCATGCAGGTTGATATCGCTATTCCTGAGCAAGATATACGTCACGTGCGGATTGGAATGGACGTTGACTTCTTTCTTGATGCACTCCCCGAAAGGGCGTTGAAAGGAACGGTGGCATGGATTCACCCGCGAGCTGAGTTGGTTGAAAACGAAAATGTCTTCATTGCACGTATGGAACTGGTGAATCCGGATTTGCTGTTCCGGCCAGGCATGCACGGAAGGGCGCGTATCAGAAGCGACCGGCATCCCTTGATCTGGAACTACCTGCACAAACCGTATCATGCTTTGCGGCATGCTTTGGGGTGGTGATTGAATGGCGAAACGTGATCTGAACACCATCGATCTTGTACAACAAAAACTGCGTTTGGCAGAGGATGTGATGGTCTGGCCCGTTCGCGAGTGTGGCGAACTTGTCTACCGCTTTGAAATACCTTCTCTCCATCAGTTTTTTCGCGTGGGGTATTCTGAGTACGTATTGATCTCAATGCTGGATGGAAAAACCACACTCCCGGAAGCGTGTGGTTTAGCTGCATCGAAGCTTGGCCCGGATGCACCCACCGCCGCTCAGGCAGCATCGATTGCTCGCTGGTTGATCGATAATCAGCTGGCTTCCATCGGGAGTGACCCTGCACTCGTGCGGATACCAAACCGTCAGAGTGCAGGTCACGATGCATCGCACCACGGCGGTATGGAAAAAACACTTCTCAAAAACATGAACCCTTTCTGGATAAAGGTGCCATTTCCCAAATCTGGGGCATGGGTTTCGCGAATCGCAAGTCAGCTCAAACCGCTTGGTTCGGGCTACGGCGTAATTTGCTCGTTGTTGATTTGTTGTCTTGCGGCGTGGCAGTTTGCTCTTCATTCAGATCAGTTTCTCAGTACTTCTGTTGAGGTGTTTCATCGATCCAACTGGGCGTATCTGCTACTCACCTGGGTGTTTTTGAAATTTGTACATGAGTTGGCACACGCTGTTGTTTGTGCTCAAACGGGTTCCGAGGTAAGCGAAGCAGGTATGGTCTTCGTGCTCTTAGCACCACTTGCTTACGTCGACGTGACGAGTTGCTGGCGTTTGACAGATCGTTGGAAACGAATTGCTGTTGCATCGGCAGGGATGTACATCGAACTAGTGATCGCATCGATCGCGTTTCTGCTTTGGTTGAATGTGGAAAACGTGCAGGCGAAATTTCTACTGGACAATGTTGTTTGGATGGCAGGGTTTTCCACTTTGTTGTTCAATCTGAATGTGTTGATGCGTTTTGATGGATATTACATGCTTGCTGATCTTGTGGAGATTCCAAACCTCTATGGTGAATCCACGCAGGCTGTGCAGAACCTGTTTCGAAAATTGATCGTGGGGCAGGCATCTGAACCGAGCCGTCTTCATGGGTGGCGACGTAAGTTTGTTTTGTTTTACGGACTTGCCGCGTTTGCGTGGCGGATCTTTGTGTGCATTTCTCTCACGATTGCTGCGTCAGTCATGTTTTCTGGCGCCGGGGTTTTGCTTTCCCTCGTTGGAATCTATTTCTGGTTTGCAAGTCCTCTCAAACGTCTAAACAAGTTCTTAATTGCACTCTGGCGATCCGAGCCCGAACGTGTTGTGCGTTCAGTTGTTCTTGCGATAGCCGGGCTGGCCATCGTTTATATGGGTCTGTTTGTTGTTCCCTTTCCCACAGCGATCAGAGTGCCCGGGGTTGTGGAATATACGCCTTCAACCATCGTACGTAGTGGAGTGACCGGGTTCATTCAGGAAATCTACGTGACAGAGGGGGAAGAGGTTGAATTGGGGCAGCTTTTAGTCGAAATCGAAAATGATGAACTTGTGAATCGCCTTGAGCAACTTCAGTTTAAAAAGCAACAGTGCGAGATCGAAATCTCGTTGGCAGTTGATGAACATGACGCGGCGCTGGCTTATGTGAATCGGCAGACGCTATCCTCTTTGTATGAACAGATCGCCAATCTGGAACGGCAGGTTCAAAGCATGAAAGTGACAGCACCTCGAGCAGGAAGCGTCGTCGTCCGGGATCTGGATGGATTGCTTGGAACATTTGTTGAAGAGGGCACGCACCTAATGAACGTTGCTGATGAAAATAGTAAGGAAATAATCGCCATGGTTGGGCAACAGGAGATTGATGAAGTCAGAGCTTTGGTGAGTTCTGAGGTAAATGTTTGCACCGCGGATTGGATGTCATCATCCGGTGTACTCGATGCGGTTGAACCTCAGGCAACCGATAGGCTGGCATGGCAGGCCTTGGCTGCCACCGAGGGAGGGCCGTTGCCTGTTCGGGAGTATCGTGATGATCGTGATTCACCGTCGTTGCGTTTGCTGGAGCCCTTGTTCCAGGTTCGGATTCAACCGACTGTGCAGACGTCCAATCAATTGCCCGCCGGAATCCGTGTCACAGCTGCGCTCGGATATCGCACGGACACCGTCGCGTCGCGGGCCAATACCTGGATCGCAAAGTGGTGGCAGGACGCGAATGCACAAAGTCGTATGGAATGAAGACGCGTGAGTGTCTGTGATGGATTCGTTTTGGCATTTTGTCTTGCAGTGAGCTTCGCACCAACGGGTCATGGGTGAAATCACTGCGGTGAATCAATCACCATCGAAAACAGCGTTCTTAATCGCTTGAACCATTGATCGACGACTGATCGACGACTGAGTCGCACGCTCAACATCGACCCCAAGAACCTGCCCCAGCCGAATTGCCAGATCGAGATCACGTAGACCGTGATATTGATTGGTTGCCTCATTGGCGACATAGATCGTTTCTGTATCCGTCTTATATCCAGATTCAATGGCGTCGGACATCTCGTGGATCCAGTCTTGCGGAACCCCTGAACGGTGGCATGTCTCTTCATTCCAGATTTCGTCACCTACGCAAAGATTCAAGATGGCGAGGGCACGATGGCGTGGAATTGACATGGGATCAAACGTGGTATGACTGGGGATGAAATGGTGTTGAAGGTGCCCCGTTTCGTGCGGGGAGCCCTTGTGGAAGTTTGTTACTTCAATTGAACGCGTTTCAAAAAGAATCACGGAAAAGCAATTTCTGGAATTTCAAAAATTGGATTCGCACTGCTACGGTCAGCTCCGTGTAAGTGACCATCAGCGGCAACTCTGACTGATTCTAAACGCTTGCCGACTTGCTCAACGTTTGACGCGGCTTTCGTGGCGGTTTCGCTACGAGTCGGATGATGGGCACCGTTTTCCGACCGCCGTGGAAGGTTCTCTTGCCCTCAATGGTGTGATCGAAAACAAAAACTCCACTGCTGTTGCCGCGGGGAGATACGCGGAGGATGGCGGGATGACCGCATTCCAAGCAGCAAACACGCAAGCCGTGGCTGTCCAACAATTGGTGGATCGACTCCGCTAGCTCGCGATTCTGTTGCAATTCATCGAAAGAGCGACCCACCATTTTGGAAAGCTGCCCCTGTATCGCCAACCGGATTGTTCGCTGTAGGCGATTGAGTTCCTGATTCAATTCCAGCAATGCCGTTTCGGCTTCTGCGGGTGAGAGTGTCTGCGGAGCTGACATGCAGATGTATTTGAACGTTCGGAAATGGGGTCGAGGTAAGGTGGAGCGAGATTCGAAAAAGAATGCACGCCGCACTGGACATGTTATACAATTTGTATAATATGTCCAGTGCGGACGCCGATGACCAGCGTCCAATAGCCAAGGAATTTCAGAAAATTCATAAAAAACACGGGATAGACAGGCATTTTCCCGCGTAGTTCAACGTGGCGGGAAAACCGCAAATTCACTAGTGTCCCGTTTTATCCAATCCGCCTCCCCCTTTCGCACGATCGCTGAACACCCATGTCGGTCAATCAACAAACCGTTGAGGACACCAAGGCCCAAATACGGGGGCTGGTGAACGAAATTGCCCAGCTGTCTAAAAGTGGGGCTACTGCGGAGGAGTTCTATCCAGAACTACTTTCCCGCATCATCACAGCGCTTGCTGCCGCAGGGGGAGCGATCTGGTTATTGGATGAAGACAGGCAACTCAATCTGCAGTATCAGATCAATGCTGAACCGTCGATTTTGGAGGATGATTCCGAAGATGCGACGCGTCACACACGCTTGATTCAGCGTGTCGCAAATACGGGGCAGTCATTGTTGGTTCCCCCTTATTCGGGGACCACCGATGGCGAGGGCGAGGGTAACCCAACAGGGTTCCTGCTTTGTCTGGGAGCGTTGCAGCATGATGGTCAAAATGATGGCCTGATCGAGATTTTTCAGCGTCCGGGGACTGCACCTGATACACAGCGGGGCTATCTTCGTTTTCTCCAGCAGATGTGTGAGTTGGCAGCTGAGTGGTTGCGAAGCCAAAAGTTGCGAACTTTAGGTGATCGTCAGACGCTGTGGCAGCAGGCTGATTCGTTCGCCCGTGCAACGCACGAATCGTTGGACTTGAAGGAGACTGCCTACATTGTCGCCAATGAGGGGCGGCGTTTGATTGGTTGCGACCGTGTGAGTGTCGCGATCAAAAAGGGGCGAAACTGTAAAGTGCAGGCGATTAGTGGCCAAGACACAATCGAAAATCGTTCGAACATTGTCACTGCATTGAATAATCTGGCAACGCGGGTGGTCGCTGCTGGTGAGCCGTTGTGGCACGATGGGGCGACGGAGGATTTGCCGCCTCAAATTGAGGAAGCGTTGGAAGATTATGTTGACCAGTCATATGGGCGGAACATTGCGGTCTTACCTTTGAGGGAGCCTGAGCGGCGTCTGGGTGTGGATAACGAGTCCGGGGCTGCGGGTGAGATTGACCGAGATAATGCTCACCGGGGCGAAGTGATCGGTGCCTTGATTGTTGAGCAGATTGAAAGTGATATTCCTGAGGATGTGTTTCGGGCACGTTGTGATCTGGTTTATGAACATGGTACGCGAGCCATCGCCAATTCAAGAGCTCATTCCACTCTGTTCCTGATGCCCTTGTGGCGAACTTTGGGGCGGGCGACTTGGGTTCTTCGGGCCCGGACGCTCCCCAAAACAATCGGGATTGTTGGGTTGCTGCTGGCTGTGGTGTTGGGCCTGATTTTCATCAAAAAAGACTTCAATTTGGAAGCAGAGGGTACGCTGGTGCCATCTGAGAAACGTGAGATTTTTGCACCAATTGACGGTGAGGTGATCGCGGTCAATTTTGACCATGATGATCCGGTTAAACAGAACGATGTTTTGATTGAACTGCGGAATCGGGATATCGAAATTCAGATCGCTGATATCGAAGGTCAAATTCAGACCAACATTGCGGAGCAAGCAAAAGTACAAGGACAGCTGAGTCGCCGTCAGTTGTTGAAGCCGTCTGAATTGCGATCGCTGCAAGCCGAGAAAAATGAACTGCAAGCCAAGGACATGGTTCTGCAGCGAAAGCTGAATCTTCAGAAGGATCGCAAAGCGGAGTTGCAGATCCGATCGCCAATTCAGGGAACAGTCGTGTCGTGGGATGTCGAAAAAAATCTTCGACTGCGGCCGATCATGACTGGACAGGTGCTGATGGAAGTAGCTGACCTCGAACAGAACCTGGTGCTCGAAGTTGAATTGCCAGAAAAGCGTGAAGGGCACCTTGATGAGTACATTGCTCAGCAGGGGTTGAGTGATACTGACCAATTGACAGTGACTTATATCCTGGCAACTGATCCTGATGAACCCATGGATGCCAAACTACTGATCGACAGCATTTCGAAGCGTGCCGATGCAAATGAAGAACACGGCGCTGTCATTAAAATGCGGGCAAATCCGGATCAACTGACATTAAGAAATTTGCAGCCTCGCCCAGGGGCCAAGGTGATCGCGAAGATCTACTGCGGTCGCCGCAGTAGTGGTTTTGTATTCTTTCACGAAATCTATGAGTGGTGTCACAAGTTCTTCTTTTAGAACGAAGCCACTTCTGCCATTCAACGTTTATCTTATCCGGAGTTTTCAAGATGCGGTTTACATTATCCATTTTGTATCTCGCTATCGCTGCAAACATACCTGCTTTTGCACAGCAGGCAGCGGTCCCGAAGCAAACACCCGAAGTTGAGAACTGTGTTGTGCAGTACATCAACAAGGTCGATGTTCCAGCGCGGGCTGAGGGAACATTGACAGTCTTGAAGGTGGATGAAGGGCTCGCGGTAGCGAAGGATCAAGTCCTTGCGGTGATCGATGATACGGCCGCAAAAATAAACTTGGCCTTAAAACAGGCAGAAGAGAAAGAAGCCATTTTAAATGCTACTAATGAAGTCAATCTGAATGACGCCAAGAACAGCGAGGAGCTCGCCAAGGCTGAAGCAGAAGCTTACGAAGAACTGCGACGCGAACGAGCTATTCCTTACTGGGAGCTCGAGAAGAAAAAATTGGAGGCCGAGCGGGCTCTGCTTCGGATTGATCTTGCCGAAATGCAAAAGAGCATCGCTGAGGTGCAGGCGTTTGGAAAAAGACAGGAACTGGCGTTGGCGCAGTACGAACTGGAACGACGTCAAGTTGTGGCTCCGTGGGACGGGTTCATTGAATCCAGACGAGCACAGCTTGGCGAATGGGTCCAGCCGGGAACACCGATTCTGACACTGATCCAGATGGACAAACTGCGGGTTGAAGGAGATATCGACGCGTTAGTATCCCAGACGATTGTCAAAGGCACAAAAGTTGAAGTGCAAATCTTCGACAAGGACGCAAGCTCTAGCTCGCAGCAGAAACCAATTCAAGGAACGTTGGGCTATGTGAGTATGGAGATCGATCTAAATGGCCGCCATCGCGTATGGGTAGAAATTGATAATGTCAAAGATAATGGTGTCTGGCGTTACAAGCCAGGAATGACAGCAGATATCAAGATTCCTTGATCTTTTCTGTGATCACCTAATGAATGCATCGACGACGTTCGCATGATTTGAAACCACTCCTTCATCCTGAATCCAATTCGCAAAGATTGTTTGCATAGCGTTCCATGACCACGTTAGCCGAATCCCTCGTCAGCAGCTCATCAAGGCCGCTGACGGTTCGAAATCGCCCTGATCTGACGTCCAACCGTCAGTTCTACCAGGGGACTGCGTATTGGGTGGTCAAAGAACCGGTTGGGTTGCAGTACTTTCGCTTTCACGAAGAAGAGTATTACATTCTGAATATGCTCGATGGGCATGTCAGCCTGCAGCAGATCAAGGATGGTTTTGAACGGCGTTTTGCGCCTCAGAAAATTACCTTCGGTGACCTGCAACAGTTTATCGGAATGCTGCATCGCAGCGGGCTGGTGATCAGTAATTCACCTGGCCAAGGCAAGGCTCTACGGGAGCGTGGTCGTAAAAAAAAGAACAAAGAAACGTTAGGCAAGTTTGCCAATGTATTTGCGTTAAGGTATCGAGGTTTTGATCCTGAGAAGATCCTGAACCGCATTTTGCCATGGCTCGGGTGGCTCTTCACTGTACCCGCACTTATTTTCTTCACGCTGTTCTTGGCTTCTGCCGCATTATTGCTCGCCACTCAGTACGAAACTGTTTATGCCAAGTTGCCGACCTTTCAGCAGTTCTTTGCTGCGGATCGCTGGCTGATCCTTGCCTGTACCATGGCAATCGTGAAGGTCTTGCATGAGTTCGGTCACGGATTGAGCTGCAAAAAGTTCGGTGGTGAGTGCCATGAAATTGGTTTCATGCTTTTGGTGTTTACACCTTGCTTGTACTGCAATGTGTCTGATTCTTGGATGTTGCCAAATAAATGGAAACGCGTCTGGATTGGGGCGGCGGGTATTTACGTTGAGATGATTTTGGCATCGTTTGCGACGTATGTCTGGTGGTTTACCGAATCCGGTACGACGATCAATGATTTGTGCCTGAATATGATGTTCTTGAATGTCGTCAGCACCGTCTTGGTAAATGGTAATCCGCTGCTGCGATTTGACGGTTACTACATCCTGATGGACACGTTGGAAATTCCCAACTTGCGCCAGAAAAGTACTGAGGTGTTGAAACGTTGGTTTCAGGAAACGTGCCTCGGATTGGAACTGCAGGATGATCCTTTTCAGCCGACACGCGGCCGATTCATGTTCGGATTGTTCACTGTTGCCAGTGTCATCTACCGTTGGGTCGTTGTGTTTTCGATTTGTTGGTTTGTGATCAAAGTCCTTGAACCTTATGGGCTACAGGCCATAGGACGCATGGTTGCTGTTGTTGGTTTTGCAGGATTAGTCGGTCAGCCTGTCATACAAACGTGGAAATTTTGTCGAACTCCTGGGAGATTGTCCAAGGTGAAACGTACTCCCCTGTTGATTACATTGGGAACGGTTGCCAGTGTTGTGATTGGTGTTTGCTACATACCGCTGCCACATCACATTGATTGTGCTTTTGAAATACGTCCCAGTAAGGTCGGAACGGTATATGCCGGCACTTCCGGTAGGATTGAGTGGGCCATTGAACCACGCACACCAGTCGAGGAAGGACAGCAGCTCGCAAGGCTGGTCAATCCCGAACTCGAAATTCGATTAGCAGATCTCGAGGGACGGGAAGTGGTTGCCAATGCGCAACTCAAGACGATTCAATTGAGAAGTCGCGAGGATGTTTATCTGAAAGCATCAATTGATACTCAGGAAGAACTGATCAAGTCGATACAGTCGATGATCGCCGAAACCAAAAAAGAGGTTGAGCGTTTGACCGTGGTTGCAAAGCGATCAGGTGTTGTGATTTCACCGCCCACTCGAGAACCACAAAAAGAAAATAACGGAAGACTTCCAGGGTGGACGGGATCACCTCTCGATCGGGAGAACTTGGGAGCTCTTTTGACACCCGGTGATGTGATTTGTGAAATTGGCGATGACCAAGACTTTGAAGCGGTGCTCATCATCGATCAAGGGGACGTACAGTTGGTCCGCGAGGGTCAGGAAGTTGAAATGAAGCTGGACTCAAAACGACTTGAGACCTTTGACGGTGTTATTGACGAAAAATCGAATGAGCCACTCGGCGCTGCTACTCTCGGTATGTCCAGCCAAACCGGTGGCGACTTGCAGACAGAAATTGATCCCACAACCGGCATGATTAAGCCTAGAAGTGTTTCCTATCAAGCACGGGTTCCATTGGCAATCGACGGAACCCCACTGAGGTCCGGGTATCGGGGGTCCGCAAAGATCCATGTTGAACCAATGTCCTTGGGCAGCAGACTTTGGCGTGTGGTTGCCAAGACATTCAATTTTGAGCTTTAGAGATTAGGGAGTTAGCGAGCTGCACTGCTCGTTGGAATACAACACAAAAACGTTTTTATATTTCACCGAACATGGTCGTCTCAATTCGCTGTCATGTAGCCGCTCACCACGATGCGGGTTGGATGGCAAACGGGTGTATTAGCGGGCAACGCCACGAGATGACCTAACCGCCCACTATGACTCCGAAGCAAGAGTCATCTTTTTTATTTCTGTTGACGATTGCCGATTCCATTGGACGATCGTCATAACAACCACTCCAAACCTTTCGGAGAATTCAACGATGGCAGATGAGACCAAGAAAGAAGAGGCAGCAAAGCCCGCAGCAGTAGCCGAAGCACAATCGCAACAACCTGTTCAGGTTCAAGTGGTTGACGATAATGCTGCTGCAACTTACGCGAACTTTTGTCGCGTGACTGGTTCTCCAGAAGAGTTGATTGTTGACTTTGGTTTGAATCCTCAGCCGATTGGAGTCCCTAAGGATCCAATTCAGGTCAAGCAACGCATCATTGTCAACTTCTACACTGCTAAGCGACTACTGGCTGCATTGCAGATGTCAGTTGCACGTCATGAGTCCGTTTTTGGTGTTCTGGAAACAGATATCAACAAGCGAGTTCGCCCCGGCCTGACTCAACAGGGTTCTGCAGAAAAGAAAAGCTAGGTTGCAGTCGTTGCTCACCTGGTTTTTGGTCTGACAGTGGTCAGATCGCTTGATCAAAAATATCGCGTCGCAGCATCTGCTCGACGCGTTTTTTTGTGCTTTTGCAGATTGTCAATCCATCACGTTGTTACTGTCGGTGTTTTACATCTGACTCAGGCTGTCAGCCTTGATTGAAATCTGTCGCCGTTGATTGCCGTTTTGTGTCAGTCGGGTCGGCCATTGATGCAATCGATTAACATCCGCAAGCGGCCCAGAGCCCGCCGATTGAAGTGGAATGCAAGCCGTGGCAATTCGGATAGGTCAGATTCGCCCACCTCTTCTGGTTGGGCATTCGTCTGTTCGAATGTTCCATCGACAAGAATATCGGCGTAGTGTTCCTTTATGTAAGCAAGTTTTGATTCTGCAAGCGGCGCTTTGAGCCGGAAGACGAGACGATTTTTGACATACCGCATGCTGTGATAGACACGGTAAAAGTTCAGTGTTTCTTCGATCGCTTCGTCAATCGAATTAGTGATTTTGTACAACCGGACATCCTCCGGACTGATCATGCCACCTTTTCCGAGTTGTTTCTCAATGAACTCACCAAGGTCTTTCCAATAGCTTCCGCCGGGGTGGTCAAGTAGCACCAACGGAGTCATGGTCTGTTTTCCGGTTTGCATCAACGTGAGTGTTTCCATCGCTTCGTCGAGCGTTCCGAAACCACCTGGCAGGCAAACCACTGCACTGCATTCTTTCACAAACATCAGTTTGCGAGTGAAGAAGTACTTCATTGTGACGAGTTTTGGGTCACCCTCGATGTACTCGTTGGCACTTTGCTCGAAGGGCAGCATGATGTTCAAGCCCAGTGATGCTTCGCGGCCTGCTCCTCGGTGGCCAGCTTCCATGATGCCGCCGCCAGCACCTGTAATGACCATCCATCCATGCTTTGCCATCCGCTCACCAAGTTCCATGGCAGCTTGATACTCGGGGTGGTCAGGGCGCGTTCTTGCGGAGCCAAAGATGGTGAGCTTCCGGCGACGTCGAAAGGGGCGGAATACCTTGAAGGCGTAACGAAGTTCTCGCAGGGTTCGTGAGAGGAGCTTGAGGTCGCCCCGGGCCGTCTGGTCTTTCTCGAGCTTACCGATCGTGTTCCGCATGACGCGGTACATGTCCTGAGAATCAACGGGCTTGAGTGGGTCATCCGCCGGTTGTGGCCGTTGGATCTCGTCTTCACCAATCGCTTCGAGAGGGAGGTCGTCCTGATTCATGCGATCATAATCCTATTGGAAAGATTTCTTGTGTGTTAGACGAGCGAGTCGGCGATCCTGCGTTTTCAGCCAGCCTCTGCTTCCGCATGCGGATTGATGCTGGCCCGTGGTTCCGGGCGGATCCGAAGAGTCTTAGCAATCAGGATTGCGAGCGGAGCCGCCGCAAAACTGAGCAAGGCTCCCATTTTGACGGAGTCTTGGACTGGTCCAGCCTGGGTGAACGCTGCGACGGATACAAAAAGCGCAACCGTGAATCCGATGCCCGCGACCATTCCGAGTGTGATGACATGACGGTAGTCCATCCCAGCCGGTTTCTGAAGTTTGAAAGCCTTCTCCGCAAACAGCGTCATGGCAGTGATACCCACTGGTTTGCCCAGTAGTAGGCCGCCCAGAACGAGCCATGTCCCCGTGCCAAGACTACTCATCACAACCCCTGCGTTGGCCAGTCCAAACAACCCCAGAAAAAATTCAACTGGAGTTTTCCAAAAGTGTTCGAACTCATTTAACGTGTCTTCGCGATTCTTTTCCGCCTTAGCGAACATGCCCAAGTCAGTGTGGGCATGGGGTAGGAACGGAATGATGGGGACCAGCCCTAGGGCGGCATGGATATTTGCTTCATAGAAGCTGAACCAGCACAAAATTCCCGGGCCCAGCAGGTAAACCCAGTGAGAATGTACTTTTGCTTTGCGCAGGAAAAATGCCAAGGCCATTGCCGCTGCGGTGAGATAAAACCAATCGATTTGCAAAGGAGCCTGTGGATAAAATACTGCCAATATCATCAGGCCTGCAGCATCATCGGCAATCGCCAGCAATAGCAGAAAAGCGATCGCTGGGTGACCAACGCCAAAGATCATCCGCGCAATCAGATAACTGAAGGCGATATCGGTAGCACAGGGGACCGCCCAACCCTTACCGTAAGTTTCGTGGGTACCGGTGAAGTAACAACCAACAACGTACACGAGAGCCGGGCCTGCTATCCCGCCAACGGTAGCAAGCAGTGGTGTTGCGGCTTTTCTAAAATTGGATAGCGCGCCGCCTGGTAGCAGGGACTCCCACACCTCCTTGGCCGCGATTGCAAAGAAGAGCGCCATCAAGATGTCATTGATGATAAACTGGATGGTCAAGCCATGATGGCCTCCATGGTTTTCTTCTTCTGTTTCTTCAGTCGCGTCTGTTGATGTTGCTGCTTGAGTATCATCACCGCTGTGTTCTTCCTCGTGATCACTCCAAAGGGAGGTCAGGTCGAAATTAATAAATTGGGTATAGCTGGTTTCAGGAGGAGCGGATGAATCGGATGATTCCGTGGGCAGGGGCGATGCCATGTTCGCCCAAATCAATGCTGCCACCGCGCCTGTGATGAGCAGGAATGAGTTGTCAATCAAGGTGCGGACGATGCCGCTTTTCTGTTCGTGTCCGGTCATATTCCGCAGTCTGGAACATCAGTAAGCAGGGATGTTTTTGCCCCCCCTATCTTCAGAAGGAGCCTAGGAAGCACGTTGCTGACTGGGAATATAGTGGTTCGAGGTGAAGTTGGTGAGGTCACTTGAACGCATCTGTATCGTGCGTTTTCCGATAAAACTACGTACCGAGTTCGGATAATTCCGCCGATCTTGGCTGCGGGGGCATGCTCGAGGCAGATTTCGAGAGCTGAATTTAAACGAATTCGGTAGTCGTCTTGCACTTAAAACCGCAGGTTCAATATCTCAAATCGCCCCAATCGGTATCAAAAATGATACCGACGGCTGCGATGAAATGTTTGGCCCAGTGACTTCGGAGGTGACGGAAGCCACTTCGCAAGTTAACCGATTCGCATTCAAAGGCATGCTTTCGGAAAACCTATCAAAGATTCAGTTTCGGAACGTTGATAGGTGCCACCATCGTTTCCATGAACTTGATGATCGCGGAACGTTCAGTGTGGGACAGGTTCAGGAATCGATCACGAGTTCCGGCAGCCTCGCCTTCGTGCATGCTGACGGCTTCCAGCAAGGTGGCTGCCCGGCCATCGTGCATGTAGGGTGCTGAGTCTTTCACGCCCCACAATGGAGGCGTTCGCCACTCCTGCATGTAGTTGGTGGGCTCAATGTGAATTCTTAAATAATTAGTCTGCCGCATTGAGATGGTTTTTGTTCGATTATTGGTAGTATCCGTGAAATAAAAATCCTTCCCTGAAGCAGTTTCTGATCTCCGGCCAACTTTGTTTTTTAATCGTGCTCGATCACTCGACTTGTCAACGTTACGTGTTGTCCGTGATCCTGTCTTGATGAATCTTCGAATGGTGTTTGGTTGCTTGGGGTAATCAAAGCTATAGCTCATCGGCGAATATCGGATGTTTGGTTCTCCACGAGTCACGGGAGACGAGTCAAACGCAGCTAACTCTCGCCCTGTTTGGCGTTCAGATCGATTAGTCCCTGCCATCACTGAAGTACGCCCGTAATAGGGGGTTGTGCTAACTTCATCCTCATAGAGAGTCGTTGTTTCAACATTGGATATGATACTGCGATCGAATTGACTCAGTGCTAGCACCTTGTTGATGTAAGGATCAGCCGGATTCAAGTCAATGGATTCGTAGCCCATGTCATGCAACAGCAGGTCACTGTACAGGCCTTTTGCTTCGCCAATGCTGGGCACGTGACAGACGGCGCAACCAATGGAAGCGAAAAGTTCTTCGCCGTGAAGGGCAGCTTGACGATCCTCAGAGTCCTGAGGCAGCTTGCGGATTGGAGCCGGTAAGGCAGCCATGAAAGCAGTAATGGTTCTGATTTGGTCGTCAGAAATGTCCTTGTCAGGATTTTTATAGCTGGGCAAAGTTGGATCTGTCGGTTGTGGCTTGCGTTGTGTTTCCAAACCAACTTCAGCCGCACATGCTTGGTCGCAAAAGTCCAGCAGGCTAGCAGTGTTTCCTCGCCAGCCAAATCTTCCGAAACGTCCGTCGGGGAGTGTTGCAGGTCGCCCACTGATTTCTGGATGATTTTTCTGTTGCCGGGCCATGTCCTCGAGCTGTTTATCTGTAACCTGATCAATCAAGCCGCTTCCAAAAAGAGGCGTCGTGTTTCGCTGGAACATTCTGGCACGAATGGAAACCTTGTAGTTTCCATTCTGCATTTCATAAGTAATCGGACTTGCATTGGCATGACGAACTTCGGCAGGGTTGCTGGGGCCGCCATCCTTGCTGAACTCGGCGGTCACGTTCCTCATCATTGAGTCCCGCAAACTCCCATAAACGGGCGATCCGCCGTGGTGCGAAACGGCCAATGTATTCACCACGGCTCCCATCGTGTCAACAAAGCCTGGGTGGAAGCCTCGAACTGAATTCGCGATCACATCGTCGTTGATTGGGCCACCCGTAATCTTCATCTTTTCGATGCCGATCGATTTTGCATTGAATCTTGTATCACCACTTCCACCAATGCCGCCTTGATGATGACAGGCGACACAAGATTTTGCGTTGTGGAGTGGCCCTAATCCATCACTTCCCCATGTTGGATTGCGGGTTGGCCATTCCCGTTCAAATAGTGCCCTGCCCTGCCGGATGCGTTGTTGGTCGACCGCGTTTGGTTCCACCGCCATCAGGCAAGCACTGGTGACCAGCGTGATTGCCGTAATTAAGCTGGTCAGTAAAAGTAGTTGCCTCAAGATTAACATGGCCATCAGATTTCCTTTTTTTGAATAGGTTGTATGTCTGATTTGTCGGCCGTCTTGGCTCTTTTCAGCAAACCCCAAAAGCGTGCAGGAGGATCCTGTTCACGAATGATTTGGGGGAGGCGGTTGCTTTGGGAGACAAGCAGGTAACGAATCATGGACGGTGAAAAGAAGGTGATCGGTTTTAAGTCACGTTGCCGGACGAGTTCGGTGAGTTGCTGTGGGGTGATCGTGCGAAACGGAAATTCGGCAGCCGCGTCATGCGCTGTTTGCCACGAGGTGCCCCTGCGGTTTTTTGGAGCTTTGGTAGGCGGCCAAGGTAGATGTTCAAAATAGCTGGGAGATTTGATCGCCAGGATGAAGGATCCGGTTTTTTTATGCTCATCAAACCACGTTAAGAAATCTGTTTGATCACTGCCAGCTGGAATCGCGATCTGTTGCCAGAGAAGCTCGGCGATGAGATTCCAGTTTTTCTGGACATCCATGCCGGCCATGAAAGGTGTCACCGCTTGGCACCATGAATCACGTGCCTCAGTATGTTGCTCAAGAATGACGAGTCGCCGCTCATCAAGCTTCGTGGATAATCCAAAACGTGTTTGCACGTTGTAGTTGTAAGTCGGTTGCAATGCCAAAAACAGTTTTTGTAATCGAATCAATGAGGATGGAGGTGCTGCTGCACCATCAGCGTTCAAAGCGTCTTCTTGCTCTTTGGCTTTAACTATTTCCTGCAATCTAATCTTCCACATACGGCCAAGCCTTTTCTCGTTGCGTTGGAGAATGGCAGCGGTTGTCTGGGTGGGGTTTGACTTGTTCAATTCACGTAGTAGTTTGACTTCCTCAGCATCTTCGAGAAGTGTCAAAAGATGCTCTGCGTCTGGGAGGCCCACTGTCATCCCAAGAAGGCTGTAGGTGCTATCGCATACAAGGAGAAGAACTCTGGCAGGCGAATTGCTTGCTGCACCACCATTGAGCTCAAGCGGTGTGCCAGCAAAGATTGACTGAAGAGAAATTCTATCTTTCAGGTCTGGGCGTGACCGTAGGATCCGTTGGCACGTGTGATGGAATTCCGCTGCGCACCAACCATGTTGAGCGTGGTCAAGAGGTTTCACGGCATCGACTTTAGCTGCCTTATCCGGGTCTTTGGCGACGCGTGCTGCTTGGGAACTTCTCGGAAACGCATCGTCATTGGTAACCAGCATCAAGACGAGCTTGTTGGTTTGCTGCTCTGCAGACAACGTGGTGAATGGAGCCTGCCATGCCAACGAAGGTTCTTCAGCTGCGTCGGCACCCAAGATAGAACTCGGTACCGGTAAATGAAGAATCAACACTGCTAGGAGCGATGGAATACGCATTTGTGCAGCCGAGTGAGATGAGATTTGATCCTCGGTCGTAACTATCCAACAGTAGCAAATGAGGGTTTGTGAGTCAAATGGAATTGTTGTTGGAGTTCGCTCTGATGGAACGGTTGAATATTTAACCAACGAATTTCGTAAGTTCATACGCTGCTTTGCGGGCTAACAGCATGACCATTGCGTTGGGGTTCCCGTGGGTAAGTTTGGGCAGCACACTGGAGTCCACTACCCAAGCTTGCCGGAACCCTCTGAGCCTGAATTCAGGTGTCACAACTGATGCCGGCATCGTGCCCATTAGAGAAGTGCTAGCTGGATGATAAAGGGTTTGTGAGTATCGCGAGATTGCTTTTTCCAAATCTTGATCGGTGTCACGTTTCACCCCAGGAAGTGACTCTGATACTACCCATTGCGACAATTGTGTTTCTCTGACGAGGCGTCTGACAAATCGTATTCCCTTAACGGTTGCCTCGCGATCGCTCGCTTCTTCGAGGTAGTGAGGATGAATGCTTAATGGGACTCTCGGGTCTGGTGACTGCAGTCGTAGGATGCCCGTCGATTGCGGCTGAGTTGCGTTCACGCCAATGGTCATGAATGCATGATCGGTCGGTTTTGGATAAGTCAGGTAGTGCGTCGGGGTTACGTGAATTTGGACTGAGTCGTCAAGAAACAAGCCTCCGCATTCCGCTAGGTTCGAAGCGAGTGGACCGGTACCCAACATTTGCCACCTCGCGATGTCTTGTACTGATGACCGAGATGAAAATCGTCCTGACTTCACTTGAAAAATGACTGGCACGATCAGGTGATCCTGAAGACCACGGCCGACTTGCTCTGATTCAAGGCGAATTTCGATCCCCGATCGTTGGATGTCTTCGCGGGGACCGATACCGCTACGCATCAGAATACCGGGTGTAGCGACTGCCCCGGCGCAAATGATGACGCCCTTGTTCGCCATGATCTGATTTGTGCCATGATCATCCCATGTTTCTACACCGATGACACGATCGCCCTTGCAGATCAGGCGGCTCACTGTCGCCCGTTGTACTGCAATGGATCCATCTGCTTGTGCGGCGTTGAGAAGTTCTGCCGGAGTCCAGCGACGACCGCATCGGTTGAGTCGCAAGTATGACTGAGCCGCGCTGCCATCGAATTGTTTTGCTGCATGGAGGAAACGTTGAGCTGATTCACTCTGCCAAACGGGTTTTTCAGGGCGAGTCAATTCGGTCAGGTCTTCCAAGTCCTGCTGTAGTTCGGAGATGCTCCACGCACCACCGCTTGCATTGACCAACATCTGCAGATCTTTGCGAATTGGTGGAAACCAGATCATCGCATTGATGCGGCTGCTGCCACCGAGTCCTCTTCCACGCGGCCAATGGATGCTCCGATTCGCGAGTTGGCGATTCGCTGAAGTCGATAGGTTCCAGTCTTCATCAGAACCCAGCAGATTCAACCAGTTGGCAGGTCGTTCTCGGTCTACTTGTGAAGCTGTTTTTCCGGGTGGTTCCACTACAGTCACCAACCCGTGCCGCGAATCGTGGGCGTGGGCTAGCTGGGTAGCGACAATGCAGCCCGCAGATCCGGCGCCCACAACAATCCAGTCTGCCTTACTCATGAGGGCATCGTTTTCCGAAGATTTCGTTCTTCGACTGAGTTTGATGAGATTGCCTTGGGTTTCCCAAGATCGAGAGCATACGTAACAAATGTTCTGCTTTTTCTATGGTTTGTCCGGACCTATCCGCAAGGCATCTGTCAGCCTTGCCACACTCTGAAACTGGAAAAACAAGATACAGCCGTTTTGATGGTCAATGGTCGATTTGGCATTTGTTGATTACGATTTCTAACACGTTACCGAAATCTGGACGGCTTTCCTGTCATCTTTTACTGCTGATTGTTATGACCGAATCTGCAAGCTCACCGAAAATTTCCCGCTTTGCCACGATCTCCACTGCACCACCCGATGCAATTTTGGGTCTCACTGAGGCGTTTCTCGCTGACTCTAGTCCCCACAAAATGAACCTCAGTGTCGGTGTTTACAAGGACGCCACCGGAAAGACGCCTATTTTAAAGTGCGTCAAAGAAGCGGAACGCCAACTAGTCGAAGGCGAAGTTACCAAAGGTTATCTGCCCATCAGCGGTGTTCCCGAGTTTTGTTCCCAAGTGGGGGATCTCATTTTTGGCGATAGGATTGATCACTCACGTTTGGCCACACTGCAAACGCCTGGTGGAACGGGTGGCTTACGCATTGCCGCAGGTTTTCTGGCAAGTCAACTCGCGCCCATTCGCCTGTGGACTCCTAACCCTACCTGGGCCAATCACCTTCCCGTGTTCGCGTCGGAGGGTGTGCCAATGGAATCTTATCGTTATCTGTCTGCTGATCGAACCTCGTTTGATATCGATGGCATGATCGATGATTTGCAAAACAAAACAAAACCAGGAGAAGCCGTGTTGTTGCATGCCTGTTGTCACAATCCAACCGGCGTCGATCCCACCGTTGAGCAGTGGGCTGAAATTGCCAAAGTGCTTGCGGCAAAACATCTGCTGCCCGTGATTGATTTTGCCTATCAGGGATTTGGAAAAGGATTGCAGCAGGATACAGCGAGTATCCATGCGGTTCTCAAAGAAAACGATGAGGCGATTGTTTGCAATTCATTTTCGAAAAACTTTGGTCTGTACAGTGAACGCGTTGGCGGATTAACTCTCGTTGCGGCAGATGATTCAGCAGCAAAGGCTGCAATGAGTCAATTGAAGAAAGTTGTTCGCTGCAACTACAGCAATCCACCACGCCATGGTGCATCGATTGTTTCCACCATTCTTGGTGATGAGACGCTTACCGCAAGTTGGCACGCAGAGCTTGCCGAGATGCGGGATCGTATTCAACAACTTCGTACCCAGTTTGTTGAAACCATGAAGACCAGTGGATCAGGGCATGATTTTTCATTCTTGCTGACACAGAATGGAATGTTTTCCTATAGCGGTCTGAACAAGATGCAAGTTGACCAACTCAAAAATGAGCATAGCATCTATATCGTAGGAAGCGGCCGCATCAACGTTGCTGGCATGAGCGAAGATCGAATGGAGCAACTCTGTACGGCGGTCGCACAGGTGTTGGAGAGTTAATGCCGGTAGCCGGAAACTGGTCAGTGACTGAAACCTGCGAGTGACTGAACCTGCAAGTGACCATGAATGTTGAGCAGGCAATGTGCCGCTCAAACTGGATTCATGGCTTGTTGTTTTGTTTACGGCTCAGTTTCTGTAGGGCTTCTGCCTCGGCCGCTGGGTCGTATCGGGGATTCCGTTTCGTGGGAATGGGCGCATTGATCTCACGTTGCCAGTTCTGTAACTGCGAAAGCAGTTCACTGGCCTTTACTGGGTTCTTTCGGGACAGGTCCCGAGATTCGCTGATGTCATTTTCGAGGTCGTAAAGCTCGACGCCCCCATCCTCGAAGTACTGATGAAGCTTCCAGCGACCATGTCGTATGATGCTACAGGGACGACTGCGATACAGCAGATCCCGTTGTCCATCGATCCTTTGATAACTCTGCAGGTAGGCGGGGAAATGCCAGAACAAAGCTCGATCTTCCAATGTCGTTTTGTTCTGCAACAAAATTGGCAGTAGACTCTCTCCGTCGCGCGGTTGATTTGCGGGTAAGTCAGCTTTGGTGATTTCACAGAAAGTTGGATAGAAATCAACGTTGATGACAGGCTCGTCTGATTGGCTGCCTGCTGGGATCACCCCAGGCCATGCCACAAACATCGGCTCTCGGATGCCACCTTCATAGTAGGTGCCCTTGTAGCCTTTTAGTGGAGACATTGATGTAGCCGGGCCATACCCACCGTTGTCAGATGAGAAAAAGATAACTGTGTTTTTCTTCAACCCGGTTTCTTCAAGCTTGTTCATGATGCGACCGACACCAGTATCCACGCTCTCGATCATTGCAGCCATGACCGCGTGCGAATGCAACTCGCCCTTGGGCTTCGCATCGTACTTAGCCACAAGGTCAGACTTGCCTTGCAGCGGAGTGTGGACAGCAAAATGTGTCAGGTATAGAAACCAAGGTTTCTTACGGTTGCGATCAATGAATGAGATCGCTTCATCCGTCAAACGATCAGTGAGGTACTCATCGGAGGGAGCATCTTTCAATCCCGGGGCTTTGGGATGGGGCGGATAGTAGCCACGTGGCGGGCTTCCGCTGTGGGTGCCCGCAAAGTTGAAGTCGAAACCGTATGGAATGGGATCACTACTCAGGTGCCACTTTCCAATCGTCCCCGTGCGGTAACCTGCAGCCTGAATCTGGTGGGCCCATGTTCGAATTCCCTTGGGCAAGGTGTCTGTGCCGGGGACATGCATCCACTTACCAAATTTTGGACTGCCTCGACGTGAGGTTCCAACATTGTAAATTTCATGACGAGGTGTGTACTGGCCAGATAACAGACAGGCTCGGGCCGGTGCACAATTGGCTGAAGCAGAATACGCATTCGTGAAAATCATTCCAGACTTCGCCAATGCATCCAGATGTGGCGTTTCATAATAATCGGACCCCATGAATCCACAGTCACGCCAGCCATAGTCATCAAGAAAAATGAACAGCACGTTCGGGGGTTCCTGCGTTTTTCCCGTCGTGTCCTCTGCCATCAGCACCGTGGATTCGCTGACGATCGCAAGTGATATTAGTAGTTGCAGGCAGAGTCGTGGTGTCGCTGAGATCATGTTGGTTTTTCTTGTGAGACTGACGGAAAATCTCTACGATGCACTCGATTAAATCAGGAAAGAATTTCTTTTACGACCCGACTCGGTTCTACACCGGTCAACCGTTGGTCGAGCCCTTTGAAGGGATAGCGGAACCGATCATGATCAATTCCCATCAAGTGCAGGATGGTGGCATTCAGGTCGCGTACATGCACCGGGTCTTTGACAATATTGTAACTGAATTCATCGGTTTCGCCGTGCACGACACCACCCTGCACGCCACCACCTGCCATCCACATTGAAAAACATTTTGGGTGATGGTCACGGCCGTAACTGGTTTTGCTCAGTGGACCCTGACAGTAAATCGTGCGTCCAAATTCTCCGCCCCACACCACAAGCGTGTCATCGAGCATGCCCCGCTGGCGGAGGTCTGTTAGAAGACCCGCAGAAGGTTGATCCACATCGAGACATTGGTTCGGCAAATCCTTGGGGATGCCTCCGTGTTGGTCCCAACCACGGTGAAAGATCTGGGTGAATCGAACTCCACGTTCTGCCATGCGTCTTGCCATCAGGCAGGTGTTGGCGAACGTTCCTGGAGTGGCGACTTGAGGACCGTATAGATCCAGCACGTGCTGCGGTTCATCGCTGATGTCTGACAATTCTGGAACACTGGTTTGCATCCGGAATGCCATTTCATACTGTGCAATGCGGGCATGAGTTTCTGGGTCGCCAAGTTGCTCAGCCGTTCCTTGATTCAGGCGTGCAAGAGAGTCAAGCATTCGACGTCGTACAGTGGGATCGACCCCGTCAGGATTGGACAGGTACAAGACTTGATCGCCTTGGCTGCGCAATGCAACGCCTTGGTATTTGCTGGGCAGGAAACCGCTTCCCCACAAGCGGTTGTACAACGCCTGTGCCTGTTTGCGACCACTCCAGGAAGGAGTCATGACCATGAAAGCGGGCAGGTTCTCATTTTCGGTTCCCAACCCATAGCTGAGCCATGAACCGAGACTGGCTTTACCTGGCAGTTGATCACCAGTGCAGATGTACGTGATGGCGGGATCGTGATTGATCGCTTCGGTATACATCGAGCGAACCAATGCAATCTGATCTGTTTTCTTCGCCATGTGCGGCAGCAATTCACTGACCATGGTACCGCTGGAGCCATGAGCCGAAAATTTGTAGATGCTTGGTGCAATGGGGAATCGTGATTGACCACTGGTCATGGTCGTCAGGCGTTGCCCCTGACGAATGGAATCTGGCAGATCCTTGTCGTACCAATCTGCCATTTTTGGTTTGTGGTCCCACATGTCCATCTGGCTCGGGGCACCCGACATGAACAGGTAGATTGCACGTCGCGCTTGTGGTTCGTGATGTGGCAAACCATTCAGTCCACCTGTAGATAAATCACGATTGGCGGCTGTTGATTCATCTGCTTGCAATGATGCAAACGCAGCGGCACCAATTCCACACGATGTGCGTGAAAGAAATGCTCGGCGAGTGAGAGCTGCGATTTGTGGATCGGTATGCATGGAGCGAAAATTCAAAGATCAATATTAAAAGTTGTTACAGAGGGCCGGGGATTTACTTGGAAACGACTTCATCCAGATTCAGCACAGTGCTGGCAAGAATCGTCCACGCGGCTTCGGTGGGGTCAGTGTTTTTTGACAACTTTGCCGTCAAGGTGGGTTGGTCTGAATAGTAGGCGATCAGGTCAGTTAGTAGGCTTGCGATTTCTGCCTGTTCTGTTTTAGATGGCAGTCGCGATGTGACTGTTTCGTAGAGCAAGTCAATTCTCGCGGCTAACCTTTCCGTTTTCGGCAGCCTCTTGATTTCTTCTTGGTTCAAGACGCGTAGTGCTAGTTTGTGAGCCGACTCGACATACTGAGTCTCGTTCATCAATAACAGAGCTTGCAACGGTGTGTTGGTTCGTTCGCGGCGGGCTGTGCAGGATTCCCGACTGGGAGCGTCAAAGGTTGACATCTGTGGTGGAGGACTGGTGCGTTTCCAGAATGTGAACACGCTGCGTCGATAAATTTTTTCGCCGTTATCCGGCGTGAATCGCACCGTGTTGCTGCCTGAGTATCCCACGGCTTTCCAGAGTCCATCCGGCTGTGGGGGTTTGACACTGGGGCCACCTGGGTGATCGGTTAGCAATCCAGCGACGAACAGTGCTTGGTCACGGAGAACTTCCGCATCCAGACGATGGCGTGGACCTCGAGCGAGCAAGCGATTTTCAGGATCAATTTTTTGAGCTGATGGGCTGACTTTGGATGACCTCGCATAAGCATCGGTCATCACCAATGCTTTGAGCATTCGTTTGACGTTCCAGCCGTGGGTTTGAAAGTCCACAGCCAGAAGATCGAGAAGCTCAGGATGGCTCGGTGGCTCACCCTGACTGCCAAAGTCTTCACTTGTTTTTACTAAACCGACTCCGAAAATTTGCTGCCAGTATCGATTCACAGCGACGCGGGCCGTCAGAGGATGATTCTCCAACGCCAGCCACTGAGCGAGTCCCAGACGGTTCGCAGGGGCGTTGACGGGCATCGCTGGCAGGAATGCCGGTGTTGCTCGGGGCACGGGTTTTCCAGACTGATCATACTGGCCTCGGATTAGCACATGCGCCTGCCGTGGTTTCGCCAGCTCTTTCCAGACAAGCGTGGTTGATACGCTGTCGTTTAATTTCTTTAACGCTTTACGGACTCCTTTTTCCTGGTCCACCAAAGCCAGCCAATCAGGGTGCAGGCAATGTACTTTGCGGTAGAAATTTCTCAGCGAAACCCGATCTTCCTCGCTGCGTGTTTCGTCAGCGACGTTGAGCAGCCGATTCAATTGACGCGGTGTATCGATAGCCGGCGAACGGAAAGCAAAGGTCAGGCGTGATGGTGGACTGTAATTCACCACCTTCATGTAAAGGTCGTTCTCTCCCTGCTTGAGATCCAGTTCGTACTCCAAAGCAAGTGGATTGAGCTCCTGCTTTTCTCTTGAAATGGCAATCTGTTTACCATTCAGGTAAACAGCATGGCCACCATCAGTACCAAAAAGCAAGGTGATTTTCGTTGCGTTGGGCGCGGACAGACGCTGGTGCAGGACCATCACACTGCTGCGATCTTGCACCGTAGGTAGATTCTGGATCTGTACTTCGGTCAGATCGGCTCGCTCCTGCCAGCGGTAAGGTCGGTCTTCATGATTGAAGACTTGATCCGGTTTGAATTCGGATTGTTGTGATGCGTACTTGCGGCCGTAGGCTGCAATCGCACTTTCCACCGTGAAAGGTCCTGCCGCTGAGAGAGGACTTAGCGTGATCCGTTGGTCTACAGGAACCTTTGGGCTCATGTCACTCACCGAAAGACGTACACGCCTCAGGTGATGAGCTTCGAACTTTGACTGGTATTGCAAACGAACTCGAATCTTCGCATTCGTCCCTTCTGCCATCAGCGCTGGAAGCACAAACCAGGCCGATCGTCCTCCGGTTTTTTGGTGTCCACCCACAGCCCAGCCCGTGCTGTCGTTGACCTTCGAATCAAAGGCCTGGCGGATGCTAAAGGAACCATCCTGCTGTTCAAAGTCGGCAAATCCATAGGTGATCGGCACTTTTAACCATTGACCCTCGAGGAAGTCATCAGTGATTTCGACACTGATTTCCGACAGCACGGCATTGCCATTCGCTGCGGCCCCAACGCGATTGTGAACCTCATCCACTAACGCTTCAAGATGCAATGTCTGCCATTGTGTTCCAGACGTTAACGGTGCAACGATCGTAGTGATGTCTTTGGCGGCAGGTGGTGAATTGAATTCGAATGAACCATCTTCGCTGATGTCCATCTCGGTGCCGGCCTCGGAATTCACACTTGCAGGCATCAATACTTCAATCTTGGGTTCAATCCCTTTGACCAATGCCTGTTCCCATCCACGCTGAGCCGCATCCACGGTTGCGATTGGGTTGACCATTCTTTGCTGCAGGTCAATCAGAGTGCCTTTGAATTCACCGATTTGTTGTTTTTGTTCAGTGGTTGGAACTGGAATGACTGGTGCTGGATTCTTGATGTTCGCATCCAGTGCACGGCCGTCCAAACTATTGAAAAACGAAAACAGTGAGTAGTAATCTTCCATCGAAATGGGATCAAATTTGTGGTCATGGCAAACCGCACAGCCAGTGGTCAGTCCCAGAAAGATCGTGCCAAATGCATCGGTACGATCAATGACATTTCGTGCGAAGACCTCGTCGTAAATGGAACCGCCCTCGCCAGTGGTGACATTCAAACGATTGAATCCACTTGCGACTCGATCTGATTGTTCTGCATTTGGAAGCAAGTCACCCGCAAGTTGCAGAGTCATGAATTCATTAAACGGCATGTTGTCATTGATCGCTTGGATGACCCAGTCCCGATATGGCCACATCTCACGATAGTTGTCCAGGTGTAATCCATGTGTGTCGGCATACCGAACGAGATCCAGCCAATAACGTCCGACGTGCCGGCCGAATTCGGCAGAGCTAAGTAAGCGATCGACGAGCGTTTCATACGCTTCCGGCGATTCATCAGATAGAAATTCAGCGATCTGTTCTCGCGTGGGAGGCAGGCCTGTCAGATCGAGACAAACTCGGCGGATCAAAGTCCTGCGGTCTGTTCGTGTGTTCAACTTTAAACCAACAGCACGGGCCCGTTGGTTGATCAGATAATCAATCGATGCAGGGCTGTTTCCCGCGATATCATTGGGAAGATTCGGTTGGATGGGTGATCGAAACGACCAATGCTGTTTGATTGCCGCTCCAGAGTTGAGCCACCGTTCCAGAAGCTCTCGCTGTGAGCTGGCCAACGGTTTGTGGAATTCAGGGGGCGGCATCAGAAGATCGGGATCAGTCGAACTGACACGAGACAGCAATTCACTCTTTGATGCTTCGTCCGCATTCACGACGTTCGACAGACCTTCAGCAGTATCAAGACGTAGGTCTGCCTTTCGTGTCTGTTCGTCGGGGCCATGGCACGCAAAGCAGTGATTCGAGAGGATCGGGCGAATGTCCCTTGAGAAATCAGGCGTTTCGAGATGGTCAACGTTTTCTGCCGCAGACAATTGCGTCAGCGCAGGAACGATCGCGATACCAATGGTAACGAGGAGCGTGACGGCAACGAGATAGGGCCGATTGGGCATGGCAAGGAAACGGAGGCTTTTGAAGGAACAGAGGCAGCTACATCGTGTTAACACCCAATACAGTTTACCGCCGTTTACCAGCGTCTGAAAACGAGAAGCCAACAAACATGGGCACTGAGTGGCTTAGGGATGGGCAAAGCTTATAATCGGCAATACAAGAGATTCGCAGCGATTAATGGGCTGAGGAAAAATTTGTTTCCTCAGTTATCTCGCTGAGTGGTATGGGCTTCATGAATTGACGCGGTTGTGCAGGTCGCTTCGATTGGCGGGATATCGCTGCCATTGATGGGATACCGTAGCGATTGTGGTCGGATATCGCTGCGTTTGATGAAATTGGAATGATGGGGCCATCAATCAAATGGCACAACCTCGGGATAACTTCCTCCCTGACTGTTTTCCTTGAGTATTGGCTCACGAAGGTTCGCTACCCCAGCCTCCGCCGCCGGGTGTTTCGATGATCAGGCGATCACCGGGAGCCACCGAAAGTGACGTCGTGGCAGGAAGCCGTTCAGTTTTTCCTTCGTGAACGAGAAAATTTTGCCCGACTTTTCCCGGTTTTCCTCCGGAGATTCCGTACGGTCCGACATTGCGCCGTCCCGTTAGCAAAGAGATGATCAGAGGTCGCAGGAACTCGAATTCCCGGATCATGCCATTGCCGCCACGGTGCACGCCTGATCCACCACTGTCATGTCGGATTGCAAAGCGTCTTAATCGGATCGGCAGTCTTGATTCCAGAATCTCTGGATCGGTGATGCGTGTATTCGTCATGTGGGTGTGCACTGCATCTGCTCCCGGCATTGCTGATGTTGCGCCACTTCCTCCGCCAATGGTTTCGTAATAACCAAAGGTCGGATCACCAATCAGCACGTTGTTCATTGTGCCCTGTGAGGCTGCCGCTGCTCCCAATGCACCCAGTAGAACGTCAACGATTCGCTGGCTCGTTTCAACGTTACCGGCGACTACTGCAGCACACTTGGTGGGATCCTCGTGTTGCGGTGGGTCCAGCATGCCGTCAGGAATCTGGATGGTCACGTCTCGCAGCACGCCGTCACAAAGAGGGAGATCCGAACCAGAGACACAACGCAGAACATAAAGCGTGGCCGCCGTCACGATGGCTGGCGTTGCATTAAATCCATGTGGGTGGACAGGCGAGGTTTCGAAGCAGACATCAAGTTTGTCTTCGTGACGTTTTAATGTGACGGCAATGCGGCTGCCGTCATCCATATGATCTTCGAAACTCATTGGCTCGTTTGGCAACGTCTGTATCCAACGCTGCATGGAATCACCTGCCAAGTCCAAGATTTGGCTCATGAATGAGTCGATGGTTTTCATTGAGTATCGTTGCGCCAGCTCTATCAAAGCTCGGGTACCATGGGCACCAGCTGCCTGCTGTGCAGCTATGTCCGCCAGGTTTTCGCTAACACAACGTGAGGGATAACGGCCCGTCGAAAGCAGTTGCTTCAACTCGGCCTCATGGTTCTCGCCTGATTTCACCAAAGGAAAGTCTCGAATTACGACTCCCTCTTCTGCCAGAGAGGTAGCGTTTGGAGGCATGGAGCCCGGGGTACGCCCACCTATCTCAGCGTGGTGTGCCCGCGAAGCAACGTAGAAATCGGGTGATCCGTGCTTTGTTTCTGGATCACAGAAGACGGGCGTGATCGCAGTCACATCAGGCAGGTGTGAGCCGCCTGCATAAGGATCGTTGCTGAGGTAACAGTCGTGAGGAGACATCTCGGGAAATTGCTGGATGATTTGGCGAACTGTATGCCCCATGGCTCCAAGATGAACAGGAACATGCGGGGCATTGGCAATCAATGAGCCATCGTGGCGAAACACGGCGCAGCTGTAATCACGCCGTTCTTTGACGTTGACGCTGATCGATGTTCGCCGCAGTACCTCACCCATCGCGTCAGCAATGCCTTGCAGGCGGCGGGCGATCACTTCCAATAAAACGGGGTCTGATGCTGACCTTTGGGCTTCTGTTTCCTGCTTCAGTTCAGTGTCGCTGCCATTGACGTCCAAAATTCCATCTTGGATCTTGGTGGCGTGCCATCCCGGTTCAACAACAAGCGTGGAATGAGCTCCCACAATCATTGCGGGCCCTGCAATGGTCTTGCCCATGGCCAGAGAATCACGATCAATCTGCAGAGCATCTATCCACTCACCATCATGCCACATCTTCGTTTTGCCCGGTGGAATGGCGATAGCTATCTGATGCTCAGATAAATGCCTTTTTTCAGATCGGAGTGTGGCGTCACATCGCAGTGCTGCCAATTCAACAGCGCGATCAGACTGAGCGTATCCAAAGATTTTCTGATGCTGTTGATGGAACCGTTCCAGCAGTGTTTCTGTAGGATACAGGGGAATGCTCAAAGGAGCCTCGGTTCCCTGATATCTAACATCGGCTTCAAGAATATGTTCCAGTTGTTGTCCTTGTTCAATTTCATTTTGGAGTCGCTGTTCGGCCTCATTGGTCAAATTGGTCGCGGTTGCTTGAATGGATTGGGGGGTGAGGTTTTCGAGCAATTCGTAGACGCCTCGCGTTACCACTTGACCTTGATCAGCCAGTCCCATGCCCAACGCACTGAGCATCCCCGAGTCGGGATGATCTAGAATTCGTTTCATTCCCAGGACGCTGGCGACTCGGCAGAGGTGTTGACCCGCCGCACCACCAAATCCGACCAGTACCATGTTGCGGACATCGCTGCCTTGTGCGGTACTCACCGTGCGCACTGCTTCCGCCATGTGAGTCACGGCGATGGAAAAAAAACCCTCCGCTAGTTGCTCGATAGATGATAGTCCCGAGTCGATGGGAAGTTGTTGCAGAACTGACTGCATGGCTTCTACAGACGCTTGGCGATTCAATGGAAAGGGAAATCGATTTTCCGGTACCCTGCCTAGTAGTAAATTGACATCTGTGACCGTGAGTGGGCCACCACGTCCGTAACAGGCGGGGCCTGGGTCAGCACCGGCACTTTTGGGGCCGACGGTTAGTCGTTGTTCAGAACTGTAATGGCAGATGGACCCACCACCAGCCGCAACTGTTTCAATGTCCATCATGGCTGTCATGACACGCACACCTGCCACACGTGATTCATGACGTCGTCCAACTCGGCCTTCGTATCGGCTGACATCTGTGCTAGTGCCTCCCATGTCCAAGCCGATCGCAGCGTTGGCATCTGCTCGTTCCGCAACGTGCCCTAATGCGACGACCCCGCCTGCTGGGCCTGACAAAATACTGTCTCGACCGCGAAATGCCGCCGGGGATACCAGTTTGCCATTACTGGTCATGAGGCGTAGGTGACACTGTGAATGACCACCAAACTGTTGCAAAACTCGGGCTACATAACCTGACAGAATCGGATTCAGGTAAGCATCCAGAACGGTGGTTTCCGTACGCGAGACATATTTGATTAAAGGTGCAACTTCACTGGAACGGGAAATGTTTGTAAAGCCTGATTGCTTTGCCAACTTCTCGAGCAGTCTCTCATGTTCATCGTTCACATGGGAATGCAGAAGACAAATTGCAAGAGAATTGATCCCATCACGCTTGAGCTTCAAAAGCTGGGATTTTGCCGAGTCGAGATCGATCGGGTGAATCACTGTTCCCTGAGCGTCGAGTCTTTCGTCGACCTCCAAAACTGTATCAGTAAGCGGTAGCGTTTTTTCAATGGAGAGTGAGAACAGTTGCGGCCGGTCCTGTTCACCAATTCGCAAAATGTCGGCAAACCCGTTTGTTACTAGCACAGCGGTGCTTGCACCCCCCCGCGTCAATAACGCATTGGTGCCTCGAGTTGTTCCCAGACGAACATCCAGAGCAGGCAATGGATCATCTAGAGGAATACCAAGTAGCAGTCGGGTTGCCAGGACAGGTGCTTCAAGTCCGGCATTGAGTTCAATGACGACGTCCTGCCTCATGGCATGGTTTGTCTTATCCTCAGCCATTATCTCAGTTTGCTCGCCCTGCTTTTTTTTAGCGGGCTTACCGGACGTTGTGTCAACGAACGTCAATACACCTTGCTCGTGCTTGATGATTCGCCCAAGCGGTCGCTGCTGTCCCTCGGCATCAAGGATGGATATTGCAGCGTTGTTCCAGAATCCGGGTATGTCCCGTCCGGCCAGTTCGGTGACGCGAAAGCTGTGACTGCTGATCCATTCTGTGATCTTTGAACGGATCACACCAGTGCTGAGTACCTTGGTGTGGTATCGCGTTGAACCATTCATGACGATGCAGTCAGTGAATGTTCCTCCGACATCGGCCCAAACTGCTACCGTCATGAGTTGAACAATGCCAGGCTTTCTTTTGCTGCTGGCTGATCAATCAACGCGACAGCAACATCACCTGGTTTAAGAGTCTCATTAGCAGTCGGGACGCGAACAAAGCCGTCACGTTCGACAGCCGCAATCAAGCAGCGGCCTGAAAGTGGTAGCTCGGCCAAAGTCGCCTGAGTGACCTGTGTGCCTTCTGACACCTCCAGTTCATAGATTCCGATTGAACCGTTTGGGATTCGACTTTGGCTGATGATGGCCCCCTCATTGAGGAATCCGAGGATTTGTCGCGCTGCGACATCTCTTTCACTGACGGCGCGATCAATTCCCAGTTTGCCAACCACATTGGCATAGTCGGGACGTCCAACGACACACATCACGCGAGCCGCTCCTAGCTCCCTTGCTTCGACTCCAGCCATGATGTTGCTTTCATCACTGCCGGTGCACGCAACAAAGTAGTCAACTGTTCCACCGCCTTCGTCTTCCAACACGCTGCGGCGATTGGCGTTGGCATGTATGACGGTCACTCCGGGCAGCAGTTTTGCCAGCCGATTGCAATGTTCCTGATCACGTTCGAGCAACACAATCCGGTAATCGCGACGGCTCAATGAATCGGCGAGGTGATAACCGGTCTCACCACCACCAGCAATCATCACACGTTGTTTGAGGTGCAAATCTGATTCGGAGACAAACATGCCTCTTGTTTTGGTGACCACCTCCGGCGCACCAATCAGGCTGACTCGGTCACCTCCATGCAATTCGTCCTCACCGCTGGCGATCCACATCCGACCTTCACGAGCAATTGATCCGATGCGAACGGCGCCAGATATTTTCAGGTCTCGAAGTTTGTGTCCTGCGCAAACCGACTTGCCATCCACTTCGACTTCATAGACTTCCAGTTGACCGCGAGCAAAGTGCTCAAGCGGAATTGCGTCCGGGTTCCGAATCGCACGTGCCAATTCAAATGCTGACAATTGTTCAAGGCTGAGCAAACTGTCAATGTTGAAGTGTCGCTGATAATCAAATGTGCTCAAATCATGAAACGCGGGTGCGTAAACGCGGGCAATGCTTCGCCGTGCGCCGAGCTCTTTTGCCATGCTGGCTGCGACTATGTTGACTTCATCGTCGCCAGTAACCGCAAGGCACATGTCCGCAGAACTTACTTCTGCTTGAAACAGTACGGTGCTTCTGGATGCGCTTCCGACGATCGCTTTGACATCCAGTTCGTTGTTAATGCGTTGAACATTGGCCGCATTGCTGTCGACGACGGTAACACTGTGCCCGCGTCTGCACAGCATGTCCGCAACCCAGCGGCCAACCGTTCCTGCACCAAGAGTCAGAACTCGCATGAATTGTCAGTCTGTATGAAAGGGAATGTACAGGCTTCAGCCATCAATCATTTGAGGCGAAGGTGTCACGATTGTGCGAGGTGTTGGCGTGGTGCCAACTTTGGAATTTGAAAAAACAGCAGGGCATCGGTTTTTAGTCATCTGTTTAACACGATGAATGTCCTGCAGCGAAGTGACCTCCAAATTAAAAACTCATTGGTCAGTGTGTGCCGAATTGTTCTGGTTGCTTGTTCTGTGTCGTTAGGTAACCAGTGGTAGTTGTTGGATCCGAAGCAGTTGTTTTCTTTGCAGTGAGTGATGTTGGGATGTGACGCAGCGTTGCATGACCTTCCACCTGCACCATGCACTGCTGGTGCAGCAGTGCGTAGTTACAGCAACCAATCGAGAATGCAAATGATGATGAAGATAATCGCCATGAAGCCGGTAATCCAGCGTCCTGTTTGCCACGCGTGCTGGAGAATCAATTTGGTGTTCTCGTGACGGGTGCCACCAAAGACCAACGCAATGGCGATGATCAAGGGAAGATAATACAGCAGGTAGCTTGGTGCGATGGGAAGCATTTTGTCTTGCCGGAAAAATGTCGTAGCTTGAGGGGGGTGAGGCAGAAACGATTCGAAAGACTTTTCTAAGTTGCTGCTTGATCAGCATCCTTGCCCACTGGTTCGGCGTCGTCATCAGACTCTTTCTTTCTACCACTGATCGGTATGGAGAGCGGTCCACCGTAGGCATCATAGATGACCAGAATGTTGAGTAAGCCTGCTATCACGGTGTACCAGGTTCCCATTTCGTAGCCTGCGCCGTGACGCGCGTACCATGCTGATACTTCATCGGCTTCACTCTCACGCACGGGACGCAAAGGAGGAGCCATGAAACCGCCCCAATAGGGCGCGTAGTCTGGGGCTGTAGTTCCGTTTTCGTCGGTGGCCTTATTGATCAGGTTGGCTTGGAGCAATGCCGGTAAAGCTGCACCACCCACACCCGCTTGTAGGAAATAGTGCCAACGCTTGTCTCCCGGTGCCCACGAAGCGTAAACAACGTGTCCACCACCCAAAGCGAATCCAAGCACCCAGGCGGACAGAATGCAGACCAAGAACAAGACGCCTTTGGCATGACGACCCTGATAGAAGTGTCCAGCTCCAGGAACCAACCACGCCAGAAGAGCGGCTAAGGGCCGATTTCGAAGATCAATTCGCTCGCCGTCCACCAAAATGGTGTTTTTACTGTCAGCTGTCATCTGTGGCTTCATGTTTGTGGCCTCACCGTCTCGTTTCAGACTGCCATTGTGAGAGAAAGCTATTCGCTGCGATAGGTGAATCAAGTTTCTCTTGACGTGATTCCCCTCCATCCAGTAAATCCAAAACACAAGTTTTTGATTTCCACCATTCGCTAGACGGCATTCGCATGGCTCGCTTCGCTCTTGGACTCAGCTGTACCCTCATTCTATCGCTCGCAGTGGGCTGCGGCTCAGGAACACCTGTTGCCGACAACCCGACGCCACGGACTCAGGAAGGGATCACGACCAATGTCGGAACACCCCCGCCCGCCTCGTTAAATCCCCCACCAACCGACATTGTTAGCCAGTTTCTCGATGAAATTCGTCGCGGAGGTGAGGATTCTCGTGCAAATGCATTGCTCACCGCCCGGGCTCAAAGTGAACTCAAACGCATTGGGCAAACGATTCAACCCATCGGTTCGCCCAATGCCAGCTTCGAAGTCACGCGGTTTGAGTTGCACCCCGAGGATGCAACCGCTGCTATGGTGCATAGTGTTTGGTCCGAACCCAACGCCGAAGGTGGTAATATCGCTTCTTCTCAAGTCGTCTGGGCACTTCGCCAAGAACAAAGTGGCTGGAGAATCAGTGGACTGGCTATCACAATCGATCCTGACGCAGCGGACCCCGTTGTCTTCAATTTCGAGGATGGAGCCCAAATGGCAGCGATGTTGTCCGATCCCAGTTCAGGCAATTCAGAAGTTTCATCGCAGGCTGCAGCTCCAGAATCGACTCTGAATCGATAATTCGACAGCTGGGTCATCAACCCCCCCCATGCTTCAACGCTGGCTTAAATGCCATCATTGATAGCATTTAAGGGCAATATTATTGCTCTTGTGGGTTTTCCGGCGGCTTCGTGGCCCGCCGTTCGCTGGTACTGCTCCAATCCGAGCGGTGCCTCGGTGCCTTCTCTTTGTGACAATAATTCTTGAATTTCAGGTCACGCCCGATTGACACCTATGTGACGCTAGTTACCCTATCGCTCGAAATTACGCGGTCGGAATAACCTACGCAAACCTCCCAGTTTGCACCTAGATTGGGTGTCTGCCGCAGCATTCGTGAGCCAGTTGGCACGTCGTCAACGGCACGAGATGTGGGGTCTCAGGAATCAGGCCCAGAACCATGATGTGCGAATTCGGATCGCACCTAACTCCGAACTCTGGAGATTTAAGATGAATCGGACTGTGGTGAGCGGCGTTGCCGCGTTCGCACTGATGATTGGTGCCGGACTTGCTATGACTGACACAACTGCCGAAGCTGGTCGCTGCGGCGGAGGACTTTTCTCTGGTCTGCATGCAAAGAGCTGCGGCGGAAAAGTTTTGGGTAACTTGTGCAACAAGAGCTGTGGTGGTGGATTGCTTGCACGCCTGAAGGCAAAGCACGCTTCCGACTGTTGTGCTCCAGAGGCTGCTCCTTGCGAAACAGCTGCTCCTTGCGAGCCAGCACCTTGCGCAACTGAGACTGAATGCTGTGAGGATCCTTGCTGCAAGAAGCCTTGCCTGCTCAAGCGTTTGTTCAGCAAAGTTCGTCGCAACAAGTCTTGCTGCGAGAGCTCATGTGAGACAGCTGCTGAGGAAGCTGAAAGCAGCAGCGACTCAGCTGACGAAGGTGCTCCACCAGCACCACAAGCTGATGCAAAGACCGACGCTTAGTCGCGTTTGAGGACTGGACGAAGGAATCAAATCCGAGAGCCGGTCAACACGTTTAAATAGCCCCGTCGATTTTAGAATCGGCGGGGTTTTTTTGTGTGTTTAAGAATTGTTCGACAATGTCGGGGCGTAGCCGCGCAACATTATTGAAGTCGTCAATATCGTCCGGTTTCAAATACAGGTGCTCGGATTGGTCGTGGTCCTGCACATAAAACCAATCAGGTGTCGTGATGGCATGTGCCGTTCGGTCAGACTTGGTGATCACGCTGGTACCCTCGTCAGATCGACACCATTGTTCGGGCGACCAAACCAATGAGTGCGGTTCATCAGGCGACGAGTGGCTGGCGATTTGATCCAAGATATTAGGGAACGTATCGCCTCCGCTCAGCTGGGGGAGGTGTAGTGGCCCAAGGTCGCTCACGATCAATGGAAGTCGAATGTCGGCACTTCTCAGTGGTCCCTGGCGGTGTCCCATCCATCCGTGTTGACCCAGTTGGAAGCCGCTGGTGCCCACAATCAACACATGAGGGTCATCCGCTTTGAGGGATGTCAGCAGAATTTCAATGAGCACGTCCAGCAGTCGGATTTGGCATCCATAAGTGCGCATCCACGACGTCACTAAGTCAGGATGGGCTTCTTCCGGTAACTGAAAGCTTGGCGGCGCAAGGTCCTCAAAATAGGGTGGAAGTTTTTCGATTCTTTCTAGGATTTCGCCTTCGTGCTCGAGTAACTCAACTTCATCGCTGGGGGCAAGGGAGTCTTCATCACCTTCGTCCATCAGTGCCATGTAACGCGGTGCATCCCAGCGTTTGGTTAGGAAATCACTGTGCAGCCAGAGGACACTCCAGTCATCTTGCTCTGCATCACGTTCAATCGCAGCTGCCACCAATTGTCCGAGCTGAGTGTCGACAATGTCTTCGGCGGGTGACTGTTCCCATTCCTGTTCGCGGTCGTGCAACGAGACCATCCGATCAAAAGGAAGTTGTTCAAATTGATCTGCGATGTGTTCAACGTCTGTGATCAGGTCAATGCTTCCATTGGCTTGCCACTTGTCTTTCCAGTTGGTTGTTTGATCTAGGCCGTGCACCATATGTAGGAACATATTGGATGGCTGATCATCTGTTGCCAGCCAACGATCCCATACACATCCGGTATCGGCAATCGCGTCGATTGCCGGCGTCCGGTTCCATGATGATCCGTAGCAACCCAGAGCAGATGGAGTCAGCCCTTCGAGCGACAGGATAAGGAGCGGTCGAGGCTTCAAGTGAAATCCAACAAGTTCGAGGTCGGCGGCAGTGATTTTCAGAGCATGTTTTAAACGCTTCGTACCGGAAAGTGTGAGACTTGGCACACAAAAAACGCGAGCAGCTTGTGGTGAGCGGCTATAGCCCGAGATCATTCACAGCAATAGTGAGGCGTCGAAAAGGGTTGCCATGTTCCCCGTGGCCGAGCGTTTGACGCTCAGGATCCAAGCTCAGTGGTTTGGGTTTGCCACTCATAACGCAGGTGCTGGCGTGGCGGCTAAGCAAACGGGCCACTCGTTACCGGTTTCCGAAGATGTCTTTTACGTTTTTCCCTGATCGTTCCGCAATCTGTTGATCCGTATGCTGGGCCGGTTCATGTTTTCGCAGGCTTCTTCTTGGGCTTGAAAATCTCCGTAGCTGTACCGAAGTGGACCTCACCGGCGTTCATCAGTGTTTCACTGAGAGTTGGGTGAGGATGAACACTATCAGTGATGTCGTGGACTTCGCAGCCCATTTCGATTGCCAACACTGCTTCGGCGATCAATTCACCCGCACCACTGCCGACGATACCGCAGCCCAGTACCCGATCGGTCTTGGGGTCTACCAACCACTTGGTTAGGCCATTGGTAATTCCGAGTGCCTGTGCTCGGCCACTTGCGGCCCAAGGGTAAATTTCGACATCGACTTCGACGCCCTCTCGTTTGGCTTCTTCTTCCGTGATTCCAGCCCACGCGATTTCGGGATCGGTGAACACGACTGCAGGGATAGCAGCCTTATCGAATGTTACGTTCTTGCCTGCGACAACCTCAGCCGCGACACGGCCCTCGTGGGTCGCTTTGTGGGCGAGCATTGGGTCACCCGCGATATCCCCAATTGCGAGAATGTGTGGATCAGCTGTTCTCTGCTGTTCGTCGCAGACAACAAAGCCTCGGTCATTGACCACGACTTTCGTATTTTCGAGCCCGATTCCCCGTGTTACTGGGCTGCGACCGATGCTGACTAGGACTCGGTCGTATTGCTCATGCCCAAATTTATTTGGCCCCTCAAAGGTGACTTCGATTTTGTCACCGACCTCGGTTAGCGATCCAACTTTGGTATTGAGGAATACACGTCCCTCACACAGCTTGTCGATTTGTTTTGCCAGAGGTTTGACAAGGTCTCGGTCTGCACCTGGCAGAAGACCGCCCATTAATTCAACGACGCTGACTTTCGAGCCCAGTTGAGCATAAACACTTCCCATTTCGAGCCCGATGTAACCACCGCCGACCACCAGCAGGTTCTCAGGGATGTCTTCCAAGGCCAGAGCACCAGTGCTGTCCATCACACGATCGCTACCGATCCGAAATGAAGCGGGCATCGCTGGGACGCTGCCGGTCGCAAGAATACAGGTGTCAAAAGTGAGTGTGCCACCATCTGGGATCGATGCATGATCTCCTTCAAGTTTGAGCGTGGTCGAATCGATGAAGCTGCCTCGCGCCTGAATGACAGTCACATTGCGACGTTTGGCTAACTGCCCAAGACCACCGGTCAGATTCGAAATTACCTTGTTTTTTCGTGCACGCACCTTATCGATATCGATTTTAGGGCTCTCTTGATAGACAACGCCCCACTCTTCCCGGAGTTCCTCGACCTCGCTAATGACTTTGGCAACGTGCAACAACGCCTTGCTGGGAATACAGCCTCTCAGCAGGCACGTGCCACCGAGTCTCGGTTCGGCTTCAACGATGGTGACTTCCAAGCCTTCGTCGGCTGCCAAGAACGCTGCGGCATAACCGCCGGGACCACCACCAAGGACAACAACTGGAGCATGCATGAGCGAGGCTTACCTTGCAAATTTGGATAGGAAATGCATGAACTGGGAGGCCAACAATCAATTTGCCATCATCCCAGTGATAACAGAGTCTTGGCTCACTGTCGCGATCTGGTAGCCCACGGCAGGATGCCCGTGGCAACTCACTCTCGCTTCAAAGCGAAACGACCATCGCAGCGGTCAATGACTTTGGGAGCCGACTTTTGGTAAATCGTCAGCTCAGATGATCACGTGACCCGATTCGAATGATCGCTGTCAGCCATGCTCAATCGACCAGCGTTCACAGCCATGTTGGCACGCAAACGCTGATGCTTTTCAATATAACTTGTTCACTAGCGAGACAGGAATTCGACAACGCTGTTCGCGTCCACTGGCAAGCTAATATCGCTTGGTCCCGGAAGACCGAGCACGGTCGCTTTCAGGTTTTCGCTGTCGAAAGTCACCCAATCAAGAGCGTCAGGTGCTGCGTTGGCAATGACACCTCGGTACAAATTCTTGAGGTTTTCGCGACCGCGAACCTCAACGATGTCACCAGGACGCAGGAGGTAATTAGGCTTCGTGACCTTGGTGCCGTTGACGATAAAGTGACCGTGAGTGATCCCCTGCCTGGCTTGTGGACGTGTTTTTGTCAGTCCAACGCGGCGGATCACGTTGTCCAAACGCCGCTCGCACATCAAAAGCAGCAGCTCACCCGTGTTGCCTGGCTTGCGGCCAACAGCATCGAAATAGCGACGCAGTTGTCGCTCACCAAGACCGTAATAGTGCTTGATCTTCTGCTTTTCCATCAACGCCAAGCCGTAGTTGCTGGGTCGACGGCCACGGACATGCATCCCCGGTGGCTGCGGGCGACGGTCAAGAGCACGGGCGGCACCCGCTGTCTCATAAATCAGGGTGCCAAGTCGACGGTTGATACGAGCTTTTGGGCCGGTGTAACGGGCCATGGGCAAACCTTTCCACGCCACGCTGGACGCTGTTCGAGGGGGAGCGAAACAGGGTATTCGCCTGTTCGCAGGATGCGATCCAAGCTCAAAATCAGCCGTTCGGCAGCTGGTTTAAATGAGCATGGCCTCGACAATCGAGGCCACTTGGTCGCATGCTGGATTTCGTTCGGGCGTAAAGTGTCGCTGGGATGGATGATTTTGGCAAGAGGAAGCGGGCAAAGAACACCCGTTTTACACCCGAAAAAAACGCCAATCGGTCCGGTCGGGGTGCCCAAACGTGGTTGCACTCATTCAGCAGGTGATCGCCTTTCTGCCGAACCGTGGTTCGACTAACGTGTGTGGGCAGGCTGCCAGTGACAACTCTCAAGGTACTGGAACCGCGTGCTGCGACAGTTTGTCGGGAGCCTGTTGCTCGGAATCGTTCCCGCAAACAAACTGCCAGTCAGAGCAGAATTCAACGAAACCCACAATCCACAGGCGATTGATAATGGCTCAGATAGACGTTTATGGAGTTGGTAACGCACTGGTCGATATACAGGCGCAAGTTGCGGATCAGGTGTTAACAGAGCTCAATATCGAGAAGGGCGTGATGACGCTGGTCGACGAGGAACAGCAGTCAGGTGTGCTTGGCAAGCTTGGTGGTTCACCTCTGCACCGTTGTGCTGGTGGTTCTGCGGCCAACACGATCGTGGCATTGGCCGACTTGGGTGGTTCTGCTGCTTATGTCGGTAAGGTTGGGGATGATGAGATCGGCTCGTTTTTTCTCAGCGATATGCGAGAACTCGGCATTGGAATTGATGTCAAGCCAGCCAGTAGCAGCACTGGGACCTGTGCTGTGTTGATCACCGATGATGCACAGCGAACCATGCTGACGCACTTGGGGGCATCAGCCACTTTGACCGAAGACGATATCGAGCAAGCACTCGTTGAATCCGCAAAATATGTTTACGTCGAGGGGTATTTGCTGACTGGCGAAACCACCAAGGCAGCAGCGTATCGTGCCATGGACCTCGCCAAGCAGGCCGGCGTCAAAGTTGCCCTGACTGCGTCCGATCCATTTCTCGTCAACATGATACGCGATGAAATCTGGGATCTTGTTCGTGGCCCGGTCGACTTGTTCTTTTGCAATGAAGAAGAAGCGAAAAGTCTGACCAAAGAATCAGATCCAATCCAATGCGCCGCAAAAATACACGAGCATGCCGAAAATGTGGCACTCACGCTTGGGAACAAAGGATCCATCATCATGCATGGTGGCGATGCTTATCCGATTGAGGGAGCTGAGGCAAAAGCCATTGATACCACGGGTGCTGGTGACATGTATGCAGGTGCACTTCTTTACGGCATTACCAATGGAATGGGGTGGCAACAAGCCGGGCATCTCGCTTCTCACGCCGCGGCCAGAATCGTCTCTCAACTGGGAGCACGGCTGGAACGTAAATTCACGGCACAAGAAGTGGCTGAGTTCGCCAACATGAACTGAATCGCATGATTCAAAAGAGTCCCGCTTCAAATAAGTTCAATCGCGAAGCTCGGTCTGTTACCTGTCCAAGTTTCTCAAGTACCCATCATTCCTGAATCCACCCTAAGTAGGTCACAGATGGCTGTTGAAATCAATGTTGGCTATACCGGTCAGCTTCGCTGTCAAGCAATTCACGGTCCCAGCGGTGAGACGCTCAATACGGATGCCCCAACTGATAATGGTGGAAAAGGAGAGTCGTTTTCGCCGACCGATCTGGTGGCAACTGCGTTGGGCACCTGTGTGATGACCATTTTGGGTTTGGTGGCGGAGCGACATAACATTGATCTGGACGGGACACAGATCCAAGTGACGAAGGAAATGATTACTGAGCCGGTGCGTCGAATTGGTGGACTGCGGACAGTCGTTACGATTCCTGTCAATGCAGTCACTGATGAGGACTTGCGCACCCGTTTAGAAGCGGCAGCCAGAAAATGCCCCGTCCATCAGAGCTTGCATCCTGATATTGATGCACCGATCGACTTCTTTTACGAAAGCTGATTTTGTGAGCCGTCTCCATTCGGGAGCGGGCAGCGTCATGCGGAGTTTTGATTCACTTGCTCGTAGCAAAGCAGTAGAAACCGTTGCTTGACCTTAACGGTTGTAATGGTTGCAACGATTCGTGTCTTCCTGCTCTCAGCTGAGGATGCAAATAGCCGATTTTTAGAGATGTTGGATTCTCTCTACTCAAATTGCGCTCACGCATGTCGGCTGCATCGATAGACGAAACCGTTGGCTTGGAACGAAAACCGAATCTTGTTCGCGATATCTGCGCGCTCGTGCTGATCGCTTTTACGCTGATTCTGACGGTTTCACTCGTTACTCATAACGCCGCTGATCCACTCGACACACCGATCTGGCCCATCAGCGAGTTTTACACTCCCGATGCGACGATTTTCCCCCCCAATGCCTCCATCACCAATGCGTGTGGATATTGGGGAGCGTTGTTATCGTCGTTGTTGCTGGATGCTCTGGGCGTTGCATCGGCAATTGTGATTGGTGCGTTGGGTGGGGTGGCAACCGCGTTGATATTGAGAGGCAGCCTGAATGCCCCCGTGTTGCGATCTTTGGGGGGTACGATCATCGTCCTTGCAGTTGCAACCGGTGGCGCAATGTTGCCATTGCAGGCATCCGGTTTGCCTGTGGTTGGCGGCGGCGGTTTTTTAGGAGCCATGACTTCAACCTGGCTACTGGAACATTTTGCTCCTGCGGGAGCGTGGATCTTGACGCTGACACTGTTCCTGGTTGGCGTCTTGATGACCAGTGATTACGCCTTGGTATACGCCAGCAAGCGATTATTGAAGGAGGGTAGCAAGGTCTCCAAGTCGGGGCTGAAGCGTGCCGCAAAAGCCTTGCCCGCCCCCCGCCGCCGGCGTCCATTCACCGATTTGGAAGAACCCATCAAGATCGACGGGGATGCTGATGAGGGTGTTGTCAGCGATGTCAGTGGAGGAGACCCGGAACGCTCAGACCGCGGCGAGCCAACCATTAAGTTCCGCCAGCCCAAGAAAAAGTCTCAACCAGAGGAAGCCGTTGAAGAAGATGAAGAAGATGTTGAAGAGGAATTCGTAGAATCTGGCTACGACGACGAGGACGCAGAAGAATGGGATGACGCCGATGAAGATGCCAATGAAGCGACCGAACGCGAATTGGATATCGAAAACGAAAAACACACGGTCAGAAAAGATGAGTCTCACGGCATTTCGCAGCCAAAAGTAAAGGTACCCAAACGAAAAAATAAATCCGAATCATCAGAGAATCTATTTGAGGATATGAATGAGTCGCTGCCCGGCGGCATGGAGGATTACCGTTTACCAAGCATCGAATTGCTTGAGCAAAGTGACGATGTTTGTTACGAAGAACAACTCCATGAAGTACGTCGAAAAGCACATGTCTTAGAGGAAACATTCCGTGACTTTGGCTTCAATATTCGCGTCGTCGAGATTGAGACTGGACCGGTCATTGCGCAGTATGAGATCGAGTTGGAGGCAGGACTGCGTCTGAGCAAAATTACTGGCCTGGCTGATGACCTCGCCATTGCTTTACGTGTTCCAAGTGTCCGGATTGTGGCCCCCATTCCTGGCAAAAATACAGTGGGCATCGAGGTTCCAAATGAGACGCGTCAAGCCGTACGTCTCCGCGATGTGATCGAGGAATCTGACACGCGATCCGCCAAAATGAATATCCCGGTTTTTCTTGGCAAGGACGTTTCCGGAAATCCGATGGTGGTCGATTTGGCAAAAATGCCACACCTGCTGATTGCCGGTCGTACAGGTACTGGTAAGAGCGTCTGTCTTAACGCCATCATTACCTCAGTGCTAATGTGCTGCAGGCCCGACGAAGTCCGGATGTTGATGATCGACCCGAAAATGGTTGAACTGAGTGGTTACGGACGTCTGCCCCACCTGATGCATCCAGTGATCACCGATATGAAAAAGGCGGAAGCGATTCTGGCTTGGGCCGTTGAGAAAATGGAGGAACGATATTCCCTGTTGGCCAAAGTTGGTGTCCGCCATATCAATAGTTTCAATGATCTGGGTCGCGAAGAGATCATGCGGCGTCTCGAAATTGATGAGGCGGATTCCACCAAAGATGTACCTGAAAAATTGCCGTTCATCGTGATTGTTGCGGACGAGATGGCTGACTTGATGATGACCGCAGGAAAGGATGTCGAGCAGCATATCATTCGACTTGCTCAGAAAAGTCGTGCGGTTGGAATCCACTTGATTTTGGCGACGCAGAAACCAACCGTCGATGTGATCACTGGCTTGATTAAAAGTAATCTGCCAGCACGTCTCAGTTTCCAAGTTGCCAGTAAGACTGATAGCCGTGTTGTCCTTGACGAAAATGGGGCAGACAAGTTGCTGGGTAACGGTGACATGTTGTTCTTGTGGCCCGGTACCAGCACGCTGATTCGAGGGCAGGGTACGTTTTTATCCGACGACGAAATTGACAGTATCTGTGATCACTGCAGTAAGGGGGAACAGAACTTCGTCGGTGAATTGATGGAACTGAAAGTTGATGAGGAAGGAGATGGGGTTGATGGCACTTCAATGGAGCAGATCAAGAAACGGGACGAACTCTATGACAGCGCGATTGAAGTGGTCATTCGTGAAGGTCGGGGGTCATGCTCATTGCTGCAACGTTGTCTCGGAATAGGCTATGGGCGTGCCGCCAAGCTAATTGACTTCATGGCCGAAGATGGGATTGTTGGAGACTACAATGGAAGCAAGGCTAGAGAAGTTGTCATGACGATGGCTCAATGGCAGGCGATGCAGGGCCTAGAGGTCGATGAAGAGGACATAGAAGAGGACGACGTCGAAGAGGCCAATGCCAGTCAGGTGCAGACCAGTGAGGATGCCGCTGACGACGAGACCGCAGAAGAGGATGACGACGAGTACGAAGAAGACGAAGATGGACAGGTCGACGCTGAGTACGACGAAGAAGAGTATGAGGAAGAAGACGACGAGGAAGAGTACGAAGATTGCGAGTAAATGGTCGGCAATGTGTCTTTCCACTGGGAACATCAGTGCCAGCTTGCTTGAAACCATGCACTCACGCTGCTATACCGATCCCTTTCTGCTGATAATTCGGCATCGTTTCGCGACGTCTCGCAGTAGACGTTTCCTCTATGCAAGCCTTTGATCAAATGAATCCTCTGCAAGGTTCCGTTGCCGCAATTTTGCCAGCAGCGGGTAGTGGACAACGGTTCGGTTCTGCAAGTAACAAATTGTTCGCGGAGTTGGCGGGGAAACCACTCTGGTTTCATGCTGCATCCAGACTGGCGGCTTCGGCGTCAGTTGCACGTGTTGTGTTGGCTGTCTCGCAAGTCGATGAGCCTGTGTTTCGAAATCGCTATGCTTCGATGGTAGAGCAGCTGGGAATCGAATTGGTTCTTGGTGGTAGCGAACGGACGGATAGTGTGCAGGCGGGACTTGACCATCTGGCGGATGACTCCGGGATTGGATTAGTTGCGATCCACGATGCGGCTCGACCGTTGGTTCGTGCAAATGACATGGCTGCCGTGTTTGCCGCTGCCAGTCAAACTGGTGCTGCGATTCTAGCGACACCCATGCCAGGGACCGTGAAACGCGGACAATTGGAAAGTGGTGGCAGTCTGACCGTTGATCGTCGCGAATTGTGGCTTGCACTTACACCGCAGGTTTTTCGCGTCGGGTTGTTGAAACAGGCCTATCGCAAGCACAATGGACGTCCTGCGACGGACGACGCTCAACTTGTCGAAAGAATGGGGCACGATGTCACTTTGGTGCAAGGCTCCGCAGATAACCTGAAAATTACTTACCCAGAAGACTTGTCAGTGGCCGAGGCGATCCTTGCCACCCAGGTCCAGCAAGCCAGATAAAAAAATGCCCGAACAAAATCTGCTGGAAGAATTGAAATGGCGTGGCCTCATACATCAGTGCACTGATGATGATAGCTTGGCAAAATTGCTTGCCACAAGTTCACAGACCGTCTACATCGGATTTGATCCCACTGCGGATTCGCTGCATGTTGGTAGCATGATGCAGTTAATGATGTTAAGGCGGTTTCAGAAAGCCGGGCACCGTCCAATCGCGTTGGTTGGTGGTGCGACAGGGATGATTGGTGATCCTAGTGGAAAAAGCGAAGAACGTAATCTTTTGTCTGCGGAGCAACTGCAGAAGAATGTTGATGGTGTTGCGTCCCAAATGCGTCAATTCCTCGACTTTGGGGATGATCGATCAGATGGTGATGCCGGAGCGAGCAACAACGCCGTGCTCTTGAATAACTTTGAGTGGATGCGAGGTTATTCCTATCTTGAGTTCCTTCGAGATGTCGGCAAGAGCTTCCCCGTTGGGGCCATGATGGGAAAAGAATCGGTCCGCTCAAGGCTCGATAGTGAAGCTGGCCTGAGCTACACCGAATTCAGTTACATGCTGTTGCAAGCTTATGATTTTGTGCATCTGTCGCGTGAGCATGGTTGCCTTATTCAGGCGGGAGGTAGCGACCAGTGGGGCAACATCACCGCTGGGATTGATCTCGGGCGGAGAATGTTGGGGAAGCAACTCTTCGGGATCACTGCACCATTATTGACGACCAGCGATGGTCGAAAGATGGGCAAGACTGAGAGTGGAGCAATTTGGTTGGATCCTGCTCGCACCAGTCCCTACCAGTTTTATCAATATTGGCGTAACGTCGATGATGCAGACGTGATGCGTTGCATAGCCTATTTGACTGAGATCGAGCGTTCTGAGTACGACGAATTGGATGAGGCGACGAAGTCTGATCCGGGCCGGAGAAGCGCGCAGAATCGACTCGCTGAATGGTTGACAGATTTTGTCCATGGACAGGAAGGACTGGCGAACGCCTTGAGAGCTTCGAAAATGCTATTTGGTGGAGAGATCGGCGTGCAAACAGATGCCAGTCTGAGTGAAATTTTTGCCGATGTGCCCAGTCAGGAAGTAACTCGTGAAGTACTTGAGGGTGAAGGGTACTGGATTGTTCAGGCGCTGCAGGATGCAAAGCTGGCTAATAGCGGTGGTGAAGCACGACGAGCGGTCAAGGAAGGTGGGGTTTACGTGAACAACATCCGGGCAAACGATGAAAAACAGCGTCTGACTTCATCGGATCTTGCAAGTGAAACCGTGATGGTCATCCGAAAAGGAAAGAAAAACTACGCCTTGCTACGTTTCGTTTGAGATCACCGAGACAGGTGATACAGCGTAACTTTTGCGATGAGCTGATGCAGTTGCCATCTTACCGCAGCAGTGTTTGTCGGCAGACATCCACGATTGTTTCTTCGGAACTAAGATGGAACGTAGGGATTTTCGCCGCTATCAGTGGTCCAGCGATGGCAGAATAGTCGTTGATGTCATGGGTATTGATGATCGCTGCGACTGCCCTACCCCGTCTCTGCAAATCGAGCATCGCGCCCATCGACTCGGCAGAGCATTGTTGCAACATCACCAAAAGTGTTGTGTCTGCTGACAGTTGTGATTCGCACTCCACCAGCAACTCAGCCAGAGTCAGACCGTCGGAGCGTTCCAGTCGTGCAAGGGTACGTACCATCTGCTTGAAATGAGTCGGACCACGTTCTGGTGTCATCATGATTGGCCTGAGTCTTTCGTTCTCAGAACTCATCGATGCTGAAGACTGTGCTTCTCCGCGGACACGGTGATCACCGACCCAGCCTTCCAAGCGAATCCGATCGGCAGCATCACGCCCGTTGGTTGCCAGACCCACCGGTTCATTCGCATCGTGAAGGGAGTTGGCAATCGATGCCGCTGCCGTGATCCCAAGATCACATCTCATTGGTTCATGTTTCGTCGGATTGCTGCTGGTGTGCAGATCAAGAATCAGTGTCGCACCCACGATCGATGAAGGTTCGTAAATTTTGCTGTGTAGAGTTCCAGTTCGTGCAGTCGCCGCCCAATGGACGCTACGCATGGGGTCACCGGGTTGCCATTGTCGAATCCCACGAAGACGAGTTGGATCGTCCATGATGTTGTCACGCATGCGGATCTCACCGATTGGACGACGTGACCCGATTTCGTACGAACTCAATGCGACGATGTTGGGAAGTACCGTGATGTATTGCGGTTGCGTGCCGACTCGATATCGGCGGTACATGCCCATTAGGTCACCGGTTTCCATCACGGTAGGACCGATCTGGAAATAGCCACGACGATTGCATTTGATTTCATAATTGAGAGAACAGGTTTTGCCAGCACCGAGCAACAGTACCTTGATCCGTTCTCCCTCGATCTGAAGAGTTGGTGGGTTGAAGATTGTGGCCCATGAAGGAAGCAGATCTTCCACCAGCAGCCAAAGGACTGGTATCCGACTTTGGTTGGTCAGTTTGACTTCCACAGGGAACCGGGATCCAATTTTCAATTCCCCGTCGCCACGTGAACGCATCGCAATGGTCGAACGCGACCATGTATTGGCAAGGAAAAAATTTACGAACAGCAAAATTCCTGCAGTGATCGCTGCGATGATCCATAACGCAGCCCCCGAAATCATTCCAGCCAGTAATAGTCCGCTGATGCAAGCCAGAATTGCAAATTTTGGCGTCGAAGCGGTTTGGGCATCCGAATCAGCCATGCGTCACGAAGCTTCGATGGTGGGGACGGCAATCTCGCCAACGATCTCCTCGATTACCTTCTCACCGGTGATCTTACGAAGTCGGCTTTCGGGACGCACGATCAGTCGATGATTCATGACCGGAGCAATGATTTTCTTGATGTCATCGGGTAATACATATTCCCGACCCCGGATCGCGGCCATCGCCTGTGAACAACGAAAAAGTGCGATCGTTGCACGAGGGCTTCCACCCAGAGCGAGATCCGGATTCTGTCGCGTTTGTGAAACGATCTGTAACAGGTATTCACGAACACGGGGATCGACGTGGACTTTTCGGATCACTTTCTGAGCAGCCACAACCTCGCTTGCAGCCGCGACAGGTTTTAGTCGGTCTACTGGATGGGAGTGCTGTAGCAATTCCAGCATCCGCAGTTCCTCCTGCATCGAGGGGTACCCGAGGCTGAAACGCATCATGAAACGGTCAAGTTGAGCCTCGGGCAGCGGAAACGTACCCTCGTGATCCACAGGATTCTGAGTCGCAATGACGACAAAAGGTGGCTCCAGAGCATGAGTGTTGCCGTCCACCGTGACACGTGCCTCGGCCATCGCTTCGAGTAGTGAAGCCTGAGTTCGAGGGGTCGCGCGGTTGATTTCATCGGCCAATAGGATCTGCGTGAAAACCGGCCCCGGTCGAAACTCGAATTGCGACTTCTTCTGATTGAAAATGGAGGTTCCAGTTACGTCGGTTGGTAACAGGTCGGGCGTACATTGCACCCGTTTGAACTTGCAGCCTACGCTTCTGGCAAGGGCTCGGGCAAGCATTGTCTTGGCGACTCCGGGGACATCTTCCAGCAGAATGTGCCCGCCGCTGAACCAGGTCACCAGCGATAAAACCAGTTGCTTGCGTTTTCCGACAATCGCTTGTTCAACATTTCCAATGATTCGTTTCGACAATTCACCCACGTCTGCCGTGGTCGTGATGGCTGCCAAAGCGGCAACGGAACCGCTGTTTTGCGGGTTTTTTGCAGTTTTTGTGCCTGAACCGGCTCCGCGCGACGGATTTGAGTCGGCTGGATCAGCGTTTTGGGCACTCATCTCGTTTCCGTAACGTTATCAAGTTGTGGTGAATAATGTCGTGATAGCAGTTATCATCATACTGTTGAACTCACCTCTCGTCGCGATGCGTTTGTGGCGACAGATCAATCTGCTGTTGATAGTGGCTCCATGATGGATGTACCAAACCTTCTCGTGACGGATGACGACAAGGCCTTTCGCAAGGTTGTTTGCGAGGGACTTCTGCGACGTGGTTTTCGAGTGATCGAAGCCTGCGACGGGCGGGAGGCGTTGGATCTGATCGAGCATTCACGAGTGCATGTTGCGCTTGTTGACGTTCACATGCCCCGTGTCACGGGATTGGATGTCATACGACATTTGCATGAACGTCCCTCCAATCTCCCCTGTGTCTTGATGAGCGCGGAATTGAATGACGAAATTCGTCAGGAGGCGAAAAGAATGTGCGCTTACGATGTTTTGAGCAAGCCTATCAGACTGTCAAAACTGGCTGACGTGGTGTCACATGCACTCAACGATTATTACGGCTGGAAGCCTCCCAAAGCTGGCTGAGGCCATCGCTTTAAACCACGCTTTAAACCGCGTGTCAAATTGCGACTGATTTCAGACCCATCACAAGGTTGAGCTGATTAGATCGCCCAAGATGCATGAGAGCTTGGCCCCTTGTTTGCTTCTAGGTATGTCGGCCAGTGCGAATCCGTTCCGTTTTGATTGTGTGCTTTTTGCAATGACTTCATTCCCTGTGAACGTTATCTTGCCGCAGGTACAATGCCCCCATCGTGAAACTTAACAATTGCCGTGGAAGATGATTCATGAAACGACCTCTTGCGACTCTCGGTGGACTACTCATGGTTGCTGCGTCATGCCTGGCGGCAGAACGCCCCAACATCGTGATGATCCTTGCTGATGACTGCACACACAATGATCTGCCAATGTATGGAGGGCAGAATGCCCGCACCCCGAATCTTGAGCAGCTTGCTACGGAGGGACTGACTTTTAATCGTGCCTATCTTGCTGAGGCAATGTGCCAACCATGTCGAGCTGAGTTGTATTCAGGCTTGTACCCGATGCGGAATGGATGTGCGTGGAATCATTCCGCCAGTCTTCCAGAAACAACGAGCATGCCACATTATCTGGGAGCGCTCGGTTATCGAGTGGGGCTGGCAGGCAAAGTACACGTGCTCCCAAAACAGGCATTCCCATTTGAACGTGTTTCCGGGTTTGACAAGAGCTGTGTTCGAAACCCAACTCAGGCTCATGAGCTTACCGCCGTCAATGAGTTCATGAAGCGTGACAAGCAGCAACCCTTTTGTCTGGTAGTTGCTTTGGTGGAACCCCATGTGCCGTGGGTCATGGGGGATGCGTCGGTTTATCCGCCAGCTACTTTGAAGTTGCCGCCCAACATGGCTGATACAAAATTGACTCGTGAAGCATTCTCTCGCTATCTTGCCGAAATCACTTACATGGACTCGCAGGTGGGTGAGTTGTTGAATGCACTGGAGGATGCAGGCGAGGCAAAGAACACGCTGGTTCTTTTTTCTTCAGAGCAGGGATCGCAGTTTCCGGGTAACAAGTGGACGAACTGGGACACGGGCGTCCACACGGCACTGATTGCCCGTTGGCCGGGCGTTGTGCCGGTGGGTGTTCGAACCGATGCGATGGTTCAGTTCGCGGATGTCCTGCCAACATTGTTGGATGTGGCCGAGAGCACTGAGGATTATACAGGTGCATTTGATGGGCAGAGCTTTTTCGATGTGTTGAGAGGCAAGTCATCACAGCACAGAAAATACGTTTACGGAGTGCACAATAACGTCCCTGAAGGACCACCCTATCCTGTTCGCACCGTCAGTGATGGTAGCTATCGCTATGTCAGGAATTTACTGCACGAAAATCTGTATATCGAAAAACACTTGATGGGCATTCGGGGTGAGGGAGTCTTGAACAATCCCTACTGGCAAACGTGGGTTTGGGATTCCTGGGAATCCCCGGAAACTTACCGACTCGTGCAACGGTACATGAACCGGCCGGCAGAGGCGCTTTATCACACTGCGACTGATCCTTATGAGTTGCAAAATCTTGTGGGAACCGAGAGTGCAAAGGCCACTCTCAACACGCTTTCACGCGAATTGGATCGGTGGCTGATTAGTCAGGGAGATCCAGGCGTCGAACAGGATACTCCTCAAAGTCATAAGGCTGCCAAGCGAGGCGAGCATCGCTTTCGTGTTCCCAAAGAAGGAAAATGAGAAGGATGAAAATGAATCGTGTCAGTGCTGCAACAGTGAACCGGATTGAATCTTTATTCAGATCCTTTGCCCTTCCTCTGCTCGGGATTTTGATCGTGTTCTTTTCCACGCCTGCAACGACATCCGCAGACCTGCCGGCAGCGAACCAGATCCTCCGTAAAATTGTATTTGGTTCCTGTGTTCAACAGGATTTACCGACACCAATTTTCTACACCATGGCAACTGAGTTTCCTGACCTGATTCTATTCCTCGGAGACAATATCTATGCCGACACGGAAGATATGACCGAGATGAGGGCCAAGTATGATCGCCTCGAATCTAACGCTGATTTCCGTCGACTAAGATCTGAGTTTCCCATCATGGCGACGTGGGATGACCACGATTTTGGAGTCAATGACGGCGGGGCAGATTATCCACAAAAGGAGGCGTCAGAGAAGGAGTTCCTGCGTTTCTGGAATGTGTCACCCCAGTCCCCGATTCGAACCCGTTCGGGTGTCTATGATGCAAAGATTTTTGGTCCCGAGGGAAAACGCGTCCAAGTGATCATGCTCGATACAAGATACTTTCGATCTCCACTGAAAAAAGGAGAGAGAAGAGTAGGTGGTCCCTACATTCCAGATGATGATCCTACCAAGACCATGTTGGGTGAAGCTCAGTGGAAATGGTTAGAGCAGCAGTTGGAAAAACCTGCAGAAGTTCGATTGATTGGTACAAGTATTCAATTGGTTCCCGAAGCGCAAGGCCAAGAGGCATGGGGTAATTTGCCGCGGGAACGTCAGAAATTGATCGGCTTGGTCGAGAAAACTAAAGCCGGTGGTGTCCTGCTTTTGAGTGGGGATCGTCATTGGGCAGAGTTGTCTTGTTGCACCGAAAAGGTGCCCTATCCCATCTATGAACTCACATCCAGCAGTTTCAACCAGATTCATCCTCGCGGTACGCCTACCGAAAATACATTTCGCTCGGATGACAGAACTTACCATCGAGAGAACTACGGGGTGGTGCGCATCGACTGGACTCGCACCCAACCTTACGTCACTCTTGAAGTCAAGGACATCGAGGGTGGCATTCGCATCGACAAGAAAATATCGATCGGTGATTTGCAGCCGAATTAGAGATCCGGAACATTAGGAAAAAGGGGGCATCGTGCTTGTTACGGAAGAAAGCAATCGCAGCAATCAACGTCACGCGTTGGTTTTTGCCGGAGTGGTGGCTGTCATCATTTTCCTCTTGGCATGGAAATGGCATATAGCGCTAATCGCTCTGCCGTTGGCTTGGTGTGCCCATCATCTGCTGCGTCGCAGGACACTGCGAAGAATCAAAGTCGTTGCAGAAGCTCTTCCCGAAGATTGGGTAGAAGTGTTGCAGAGTAATGTCGTCTTTTATCAGGCGTTGGATGAAGCGGGGCGAGAGCGGTTCAGAAATCTGGTCAAGGTTTTCATTGATGAAGTCCCTGTCACGGGTATACGCACTGATGTTGATGACGTGACGCATGTTCTGGTTGCAGCAAGTGCTGTGATTCCCATCTTTGGATTTGAGGATTGGGAATATTCTGGTCTTGGCGAAATCCTGATTTATCCCGGTGCCTTCAATGAGGAGTATCAAACGGGCGAGGGGGTCAGCCGAAATACACTTGGGATGATCGGGGTAAATCATCTCAGTGGAGTCATGATTCTTTCCAAGCCTGACCTGGTCTCAGGATTTCAAAACCATAATGACAAACGTAACGTGGGAATTCACGAGTTTGCACACCTTGTTGACAAGGCTGATGGATCTGTTGACGGTTTGCCAAATAGAGTTGCCGGTGATGCGGCTGCACCGTGGATTGGTTGGGTTGCGGAGGAATTGAAACGTGACCCACGCGCTCGTGAGGAAATTGATGACTATGCCTATACCAATGAGGCAGAGTATTTCGCGGTTCTGAGCGAATACTTTTTTGAAGCTCCTGAACTTCTGCAACAACGCCATCCAGAAGTCTATAGCATGATGCGGAAGATGTACCATCAGGACACACGAAGCATCCTTTCAGCGGTCAAACCCCGAGCTCGCAGGGTTGGAAGAAATAGCCCTTGTCCTTGTGGAAGCAGTAAGAAATACAAGAAGTGCTGCAGTCGACGCACAAAACGAGGTATGAGGTCGAGAGCCTGATACATTAACTGCCAGAGTTGTCCTGTAGGTTCTCTGTATTCATGGTTTGGTCGTGATCTGCGGAAGAAGAAATTCTGCGTTGAAAAAACGGATAGAGAATCAGGCCGAGGACTAACGTGATGGCACTGGCGATTCCCTGCTTGGGTTCGTTGATTCCATATAAAACCGCGAGAAAAAATGTTGCTGCAACGAAAATAGCAGCAGGGATTCCAAGTAGTGGAATCTTGACGCTGGCGTCCTTCATTCGCGGGTGGAATACCATGGAGACTGTCAGGGCTGAGCACAGAGAGAGGGTCAGCCCCAGATAGCCTAACAATTCACTGATCGTGGTCAGCGAAATGACAGTGATGGCAAGTAACGCTTGAAACCAGATCGCCACAACAGGTGTTTCGCTCTTGAATTGAAAAACACGGGGTAAAAATCCATCATCCGCCATTTTTGCGTACACGCGGGGACCTGTCATTACCATCGCTGATACCGAGGTAAACAGCGAGAGGCAGATGATGATTCGAACGGCCATGGCAAAGGTTGGACCGCCGATAGCATCTGCTGCTGTTGCCGCAATCTCAACAATGTTCCCCGGTTCAGTTGCCACCGTTCCGGCTGGTGCGTACACAAAAATCACATTCAACGCGATGTAGATCAATGTGACCAGAAATGTGCCGCCAATCATTGCCCGTGGAACATTTCGGGCAGGGGACTGAATCTCGCTTGAAATGTAGATGGCCGCATTAAATCCTGCGTAACTGAATGAGATGTAAACCAGCTGCTTTGAAAATTCGAGGAAGCTATGGGATCCGGTTGATGGTATCGGACGAGTGTTGTTTGTTCCCCCGGACCAAGAGGAAATTTGCATGATGGCGTAAATGATGAAACCCGCGATCAGCAGCATTTTTACAACGACAAAAAAATCCTGCATCCGTGCAGCAGACCGAACTCCAACCGTGTGCATGATTGCTGCCAGTAATACTGTTGCGATTGCAACGCTGCCAGCAGGTAAGTTCTCTGCGTTAAGTAGCGGCCTGAGATAGTCTTCTAGGCCGAGTGCCGCTATCGCAATTGCACCCGTAAATCCCGCCAGCAAGGAGACCCAACCCGCCATCAAACCAGCGACAGGGTGCAGTGTTTTACTCAGAAACAGATATTCGCCACCTGACTCTGTAAACCGTGTTGCCAGCGATGAATAACCAATCGCACCGCATAGAGCAATCATGCCACCTACAGTCCATGCGGCGATGACGAGATTGGAATCGCCCAGTGCCTTGAGTGTGAATCCGCTTGTCGTGTAGACCCCCACTCCGATCATGCTGGCTGCTACCAAAGTCGTTGCGGAGGCAACGTCTAACGAGCGTTTTGGGGCAACCAAGCGACTGATCCTGAAAGGTGTATGAGCGCTAACAATACTGCATGATTGAGTGGAATCCCGCCTGCAATAACGGAGGTTTTTGCAGACTAGGGCTGCTGACGTCCGCCCGCTGAATTTACCTGTGGTGTCTTGCGAAACTCGAGAAAGTAGTTCTCTTCGAAACCCGGAATCTCCCGTTCCCCGACCAACTCGAAACCCGCATTTTGGACTTCATCGATGAATGTTTGTTTTCCTGCTCGCACATGGCCCAGCGTCCAATCGCGAGATTTTCCCGGGATGCGTTCAAAGTCAATCAGTATCACTCGTCCACCGTCTGAGAGTGCCTGATGAATTGATTCCATCGTTTGCTTTGGAAATTCAAAGTGGTGGTAAACATCGCAAATGAAAGCGAGCTCAATGCTGTTGGGTGGCAGGCAAACAGAACGGTCATTGCAAAACACTGTCGTCGTGTTTTTCAGGTTGCGTTCGCCAAACAGTTTGGTCAGATGCTGCGTGAACTTGGGCGAGATTTCTACTGCGTAGACCCAGCCTTTGCTCCCCACTGCCTTGTTCATCAAAATGCTGAAAAATCCTGTGCCCGCGCCAATGTCAGCGACGCGTGATCCTGGTTGAATCGCCATGACTTGCAATATCTCACGGCGGGCTTGGTAGACCTCGCGACTCTCTACCTCGAATCTTGCAATCCAGTCATCGACGTTCAATTCTGGGTCGATGAAATTAGTGTTGATTCCCGGTTTGACGCTGGTCAATGCAGCATTCTGCTCTTTGGCAGATAAAGGAGTTCGCTTTTGATCGCTGGAGTCAGATTTTTCCTGAGACCATGCGACGCTCGGAACTGCGACAGTCGGAACGAGGAGTGCCAGCAGAAGAGTGGCAAGGAAACGCGTCATGGTGAGTTTGAGATTGGAGGGCATGTGAAAAAACTTATACCGTTTCGGCAGGTTTTTGGGTTTGTTCTTTTTGAATGATGATGCCGTGCGGCACCGTGAGAAGCCAATTCAGATAACGAGAAATGCTCGATTGGCTTTGATAGTGCAACTCATTTGCGACGAGTTTTTCCAGATCTCCAGTTCACTTTTAGTGACTCGATTTTTACCACTTCCTCATTGTCCGTGAGGTTTCCTTCCGCACTGAGTCGTAAATATTTTGCAGGTCGAGAGGGAGCAATCTTTCCGGCCCCGTGTCTTTGAAATTCACTGTCATCGGCGTTACGTGATAGCATTCGATAAGTCCCGTTGGTTGCGTCGATTTCAAGTCGCAGAACAACGGGCCGATCAAGTTCATTATTCCGAGAGATGACGGTAGGAGGAATCACAGTGCCTTGTCCGGGGGCATCTCCTTGTATCGAAATGTCGCCACTTGAGTTTCTTGATAGTATCAGGCTGGCGGCGACTTTAGGACGATCTCGATCACTGGTAAATCCAATCTGTATTTTTTCGTTGCTTCGGTTACCTGTAAATTTCAGTTCTCGCAGTCTCACTTCCACCGCTAGATGGTTCGCGGCGTTACTGACAGGGAAGTAGGTGTCGGATTGCTCGTCGAGATGCGAGCGTTTGATATTCAAGCAGCCATTACCATCCATTGTTGAAGCAGCCAGTGCATTCGTCCATCCATCTTTCATTTTTCCATGGGCAGATGCCTCGGGTAGATTGGTGTTTGGAGCATCGTCAAAATCCCATCGCGCGATGGCGTCACGCTCGTGTGCTGCAGGGCCCCCGCTGCGACGGCGGTCAGCAATTCCGCTTCGGATGCCCGAATCAATGTCAATTGCGACGGTATGAGCAGATCCTTGTTTGGGGCGGTTGCCTATCGTATGTCCCATGTTCTGCAGCTGTGACTGGACACGGGAATGAGGAACGTTTTCAAGATCCTCAAGGTCGAGTCGATCAGGGAACCACTGATGGTGCATTCTTGCACCAGCGACCGCTTGTTCTGGAGACAATCCGAACTCGGCTACACCCAACACGATTCCCAGCACTGTATTGATGATTGTACGACCGCCCGGGCTGCCTGTTACCAGAATTAATTTTCCATCTTTCTCAAGCATGGTGGGTGATTGTGAACTTAGCATTCGTTTGCCAGCGGCTAGCGTATTTGGCTTGGTGCCAATACGCCCCGACTGGTTTGTTTCACCCGGGAACCAGTTGAAGTCACCCATCTCATTGTTGAGCAAAAAACCAGCACCTTTAACCACCATGCGGGAACCCCAGCTAGCTTCAAGCGTGTAGGTGTTGCTGACTGCCATTCCATTCTTATCCACGATGGAAAAGTGGGTGGTGTCTGGGCTTTCGCTGACCACATTAATCTCAGGAGTGATCCTTCCGCTTGGTGTTGCTTTATTCAAGTCAATCGAATTTGCGACTTCCCTTGCATATTTTTTGCTGGTTAGAAATTCAGGGATCCGTGTAAAGGCCGGGTCTCCCAGGTAGCGAGCACGATCGGCAAATACACGCCTGCAAGTTTCAGCAATCAAGTGAATGCATTGTGGGTTGTATCGATCCCACTTTTTCATGTTGAAATTCTCGATAATATTCAAGGCTTCGATGATACAGGTGCCGCCGGATGATGGGGGTGGAGCGCCAAGCACCGTATAGCCACGAAACTCTCCTTTCATGGCTGGACGGATAATCGCTTTGTATTGACTCAGGTCTTGGAGGGATATTTCTCCGTCACCCCGACTCATTTCTTGCACAAGCTGTTCGGCGATTGTCCCTTCGTAAAAAGAATCAGGGCCTTGTTGTGCAATGACCTGCAAGGTTGCAGCAAGATCAGGTAGCATCAACTTGTCACCAACTTGCCATACCGACTTATCTGATTTGCCGTAAACTCGCCTCAGCTCGGAATACTTTTTCTCAGATTGAACAGATGGAATGCCCAACACCGAATTCAGTGACTTTGCCAACGGCCGATCCACTGTGACGCCTTGCAAAGCGAGTTTGCTTGCGGGCATCACCAGTTGGTTCCAACTCAGGCGGCCGTATTTTGCATGGGCCAAAGCAAGCCCTCTTACGGTTCCCGGGACACCGACCGCCTTTTGTGTGAAAGTCGTATCCGATCGGTTGAATGAATCTCTTTGCATGGAGAGCGGAGCCGTTTCACGGTAATCAACGCAAACAGGTTTTTTTCCATTCGCGGGACGTACTAACATGAAACCACCGCCACCAATATTGCCAGCTTCAGGCCAAGAGACAGCAAGCGCAAAGGCTGTCGCAACAGCCGCATCCACAGCATTTCCACCATCCAGTAGGACACCTCGGCCTATCTGACTCGCAATGATCGAGTCACTGACGACGACTCCACCATCGCTGTGGATGACTTCGATCCGTTCATCATCAGCAGAAACCTTGTTGGGTTGGGCGGTGACTGTCAGCAGATACAGGATGCCGAAACAAACCCTCAATGCATGACGGCCATTGTGAGAAGGGCTGAGGCAGTTTGGCAATTTTAACTCCAAGCGCAGTGGCAAACGTGGCACAAGGCATTCGGCGGAGTGTTCTATCCCCCGCAGTAAGATGATTTCGCCCTCGGGGCGTTTAAGATTCTGCCCGTCAGTTTAAGGTGATCTGACTCGTCCTGCTGATGTTTTTGGACGGTGAACACAGCCTATTTTCAAAGGAACCACCGCATCTACAGGGGAATAGGTGTTTCCTGCGTACATTCTGGATGAAGCGATCGTGCCGGGTTCAAAAAAAATGCCGAATCCACCCCCGCCCCAGTTTCCTGCTGCGCTGCTACGATTGGACCTGATTTCATATGTGGCGAACTTCGCCGGACAGCCAGACATTCAACGATTAAAGGAAGACTGTGTCCCTTCAATCTCCGAAGATCATTTACACGCATACCGACGAAGCCCCTGCGTTGGCGACTCAATCGCTGTTGCCAATTATCCGAGCCTATGCGGGCGCGGCGGGAATCGAGGTTGAAACAAAAGACATATCGTTGGCCGGGCGAATCCTTGCGAATTTTCCTGAAAATCTGCAGGAGAATCAAAAGCAGACTGATGCTCTCGTAGAGCTCGGAATGCTTGCTAAGACCCCAGAAGCCAACATCATCAAACTGCCTAACATCAGTGCATCAATCCCTCAACTTGTTGCTGCGATCGAAGAATTACAGAAACACGGTTTCAGCGTTCCAGATTTTCCGGAAGAATCTGAGAGTGAGCACGATCAAGAAATTCGATTCCGCTATGCCAAAATCCTTGGAAGTGCTGTCAACCCAGTTCTCCGTGAGGGTAATTCGGATCGTCGCGTTGCCGGACCCGTCAAAGAGTATGCTCGCAGCCATCCACATTCGATGGGCGATTGGTCTGCAGATTCCAAATCACATGTCGCTCACATGCAAGAAGGTGATTTTTTTGGCAGCGAACAATCTCATGTGATGGAACAAGCTGGGGTTGTCTGCATTGAACTAGAAACTGGGGATGGGACAAAAACTGTACTTAAGAGTGATCTGCCTTTGCAGGCCCAAGAAATAATCGATGCATCCGTGATGAGTCGTGCTGCGTTGCGGGAATTTCTTGCCAAAGAAATTGATGATGCCAAGCAGCAGGGCATTTTGTTGTCCCTGCATCTGAAGGCAACAATGATGAAGGTATCTGACCCGATCATCTTCGGTCATGCAGTCAACGTTTTCTACAAAGATGTGTTTAAGAAGCATGCTGATATTTTCCAGCAATTGGGAATCGAGGCCTGCAACGGCATGGGTGATGTCTACAGCAAGATTGAGAGTCTGCCTGAGGATCAGCAGCAAGCGATCAAGTCTGACATTGAAGCGGTTTATGCGGATCGTCCACCGCTTGCCATGGTCGATTCCGATAAAGGGATCACAAACTTGCACGTACCCAGTGACATCATCATTGATGCGTCAATGCCCGCAGCCATTCGTGCGTCTGGAAAAATGTGGGGACCCGATGGAAAGTTGCACGATACCAAAGCAATCATTCCGGATCGCTGTTATGCAGGTATCTATCAGGCGACCATCGATTTTTGCAAACAGCACGGTGCGTTTGATGTTGCGACAATGGGAAGTGTTGCCAATGTCGGTCTGATGGCGCAAAAAGCAGAAGAGTACGGATCACATGATAAGACTTTTGAAATTCCGGATGACGGTGTCGTTCGGGTAATTGACGGCGCCGGTCAGGTATTGATGGAGCACTCTGTCCAGCAAGGTGATATCTGGCGCATGTGCCAGACAAAAGATGCACCGATTCAAGACTGGATTCGCCTTGCTGTTTCAAGGGCGCGAGCGACAGGGGCTGCTGCGGTCTTCTGGTTGAACGAACAACGAGCACACGATGCAAATCTGATTAAAAAAGTTGAAGAGTATCTGCCTAATCATGACGTCACTGGACTTGATATCAGCATCATGTCTCCGGTCGATGCTGCAACTCACGCTTGCCAGCGGGCAAAGGATGGCCTGGATTCCATTTCGGTAACAGGCAATGTGCTGCGAGATTACCTGACTGACTTGTTTCCGATTCTTGAACTTGGCACCAGCGCGAAGATGTTGTCGATCGTGCCCCTGCTGGCAGGTGGTGGATTATTCGAAACCGGTGCGGGGGGCTCCGCACCTAAGCATGTTCAGCAGTTTGTCGAAGAAGGGCATCTGCGATGGGATTCCCTTGGTGAGTTCCTGGCTCTTGCTGTCTCGTTAGAAGACCTCGGCAACAAAACCAGCCACAAAGGCACTTTGGTTTTAGCTAAAACACTTGATCAAGCGACTGGCCAATTGCTCGATAATGATCGATCACCCAGTCGTAAGGTAAACGAGTTGGATAATCGGGGAAGCCACTTCTACCTCGCTCTGTACTGGGCGCAAGCACTTGCTGCACAGACGGAAGACGCCGATTTGCAGCAACGTTTCACTGCCTTGGCGAAAACGCTCACCGAAGCAGAAGCAATCATCGTTGACGAACTCAACGCTGCTCAAGGTGCGGCAGTCGATATCGGCGGCTACTATCAACCGGACGCAGCGAAAGCTGCTCAGGCCATGCGACCCAGTGATACCTTCAATCAGGCTCTTGAGTTGATAAATTGAGCACCACTTGAGTAAACGGTTTAACATAGAGCTGTTCGTAGGCTGGCTTGTGAAGATCAGCCCATCTTCCTGCTACATGTTGGAACACAGTTTTAGGTGATCTATGCGTCGTGTACTTAAGTTGGCAGTTGCATTGTGGATCGGGGGAATCGTCGCATCGTCCCCACAAATATCGAATGGTGCAGATCCCTGTTGTTGGCGTGCTGCGGTTGGCGCTGTCGCGATCACACCCAAGGATTCCCTTTGGATGGGCGGATATGCGGCTCGGGATAAACCTGCCGACGGAAAAATACACGACCTATTTGCTAAAGTCCTCGTTGTGGAAGACCTGGATGGCAATCGGCTTGTGATTGTGACTACTGATCTACTGGGAATTACCAAGGAATTGCGAAACGCGGTTGAAACGCAGGTGCAGCAGTATGGGGTAGAGCGAAAAAGTCTTCTGTTGAATGCCTCGCATACCCATTGCGGACCGGAATTGCGAAGTGAGCGGTTGCTTCGCTTGGGAATCGATACCCGCTATGCCGCGCTTTCCCGCCAGTATGTGCGTTGGATTTCACAACGAATCGCAACTTTAGTTGGTGAGGTTGTCGGTCGGGTTGAACCGGTTCGCTTGTTCTACAGCCACGCCCGAGCCGGCTTTGCCATGAATCGCCGGTTGCCTACCGAGAAGGGTTTTATTAACAGTCCCAATCCTGATGGCCCTGTCGATCATCAAGTTCCTGTGCTTCGAATAGAAACTGAAGCAGGAGAATTCAAAGGCGTGTTGTTCGGCTATGCATGTCACGCAACGACGCTCAGTTTTCAAAAGCTGTGTGGTGATTATCCCGGATTTGCCCAGCAGTTTGTACAGGAAGCCCATCCTGGCAGCATCGCCATGTTCATGAACGGTTGTTCGGCCGATCAGAATCCGTATCCACGTCGCACTCTTGATTTGGCGAAGCAGCATGGTCGTGCGCTGGCAAATGGGGTCGAGACAGCGTTGGCTACAAAAAAACAAACGGAGTTGCGGGGGCCGCTGAAGGTGGCATTTAAGAATGTGACTTTGCAGTTTGCTGAACCACCGTCACGCGCTGTGCTCGAAAAACAAGTGCAGTCCGGTAACAAATATATTCGTATTCATGCTCGTGGCTTGCTCGATGAATTGGATGCTAGCGGAACCATCGAAACTGAGTTCGATCACTTTCCGTTACAGGTAGCACGATTCGGAGACGATCTGACACTGGTTGCGATTTGCGGTGAGGCAGTCGTTGACTATTCATTAAGGTGCAAAGACGAACTGGCCAACGGGGCACGGACTGCGGTTTGGACCGCTGGTTATTGCAATGATGTGTTCGGCTATCTGCCTAGCGAACGGATTTTAAAAGAAGGTGGCTACGAAGCAGGTGAGGCAATGCGCTACACTACTTTTCCCGGCCCGTTCGACAATTCGGTTGAGTCACGGATCATGGCAGGGATTCATCAGTTGATACACGAGTCTGACCAGAGGTGAGTGGTTCTCGGGTGATAGTAAACTAGGGATAGGATTCGTTCATTCACTAGCTGTGTTCTACAAGCTGCGGAAAATAGAAAGTCATGTCACAGGAAAAATCAAAGTCTGCGATTTCACCATCGGACTCTCGAACTCCAGACCCCCCAATGGCACAGGTTGATGTTCCTGCATTTCCCTGCATTGTTCATTTAACAACTGAGGGCGGAGTCTATCGGGGGCGGGTGGTCAATCTTGCTGGAATTGAGGCCGAGGGTAGCAGCGAGCGTGAAATGTTGGGAAAGATCGTTCCCCTTTTCAAACGCACTGTTGCAGAAATTCATCAGCGAGGTGATTCCATCCCATGGATCAATCCCGTTCCAACGCCGAAACCCACTGAGATCAAGCGATTCGTTCCTGTGCATCTGTGATGATTCGTTCTGGGCCTTGCCTCCGTTAGCAGTGATTCACCAGCAGGTGTGTTGCCCAGACAAGCGGTGATTGTCCACTCCCTGCTGATTTTCCGTAATCCGAAAAATACCGGGGAACTTTTCTGAAAAGCACTGCGGACCTATTTGCGTTCAGCCGCGTTCTTGATTGACAGCCAACATCAATCAATGACTTTATCGCACCGGCTGTAACACATTTTATGGGTCAGGTTTCCAATGCAATTCCAATCTTCTACCGCATTTTCTGTCGACGGAAACGACAGTGACTCCCAATTAATTGCAGCAGCTTTGGCAGGTGAGCAGGGGGCTTACACCAAGTTGGTCGATCGATATCAAGGACGATTGCTCTCTGCGATACGAGCGAATGTCGCTTGTGCTGGTCTTGTTGATGACATTGTTCAAGATGCATTTGTACGTGCCTTCGCTAACCTGCATAAGTTTCGAAGTGAGAGTGGTTTCTACACTTGGCTCTACCGTATCGCATTGAACTCCCGTCGGTACTATTTGCAAAATCGATATCGTTTTGGCTCTTTGGACGAAGCACCCGAAAACTGTCAACTCGGTGGCCGTACATCATGTCGGGACATTGAGGGGCCTCTGGCTTGTTTGGAGAGGGAGGAGGATTGTCGGGCGGTTGACTTAGCAATGCAGCGACTTGACAACCATCATCGCGAAATCTTGCGGTTACGCGAATTCGAGGGCTTTGATTACCGGCGGATCGCTGAAGCTCTCCATCTAACGATGGGAACAGTGCGTAGCCGTATCAGCCGAGCGAGAGATCAGTTGCGAAAAGAGCTTGCCACGTACTGGAATGCTAAACCCGCAGATTTGGGGTGCCGGATCGTGTCTTTGAAAAGTGGCGAACCAAATTGTTTTGCGACTGCCTGACCCTCTGCAGAAGCGTTGTGCTACTGTTCAAATGTTTTTTAAGTCGCCCTCCAGAGTCGCTTTGTCTGATTTCACGTCCTCAGTGCCTCTTGAGGCCTTTGGAGACAGGGGAAAAGTAACCACGCTCGCGACTCAACGGCCTCGCGTGGAATGAAGCAAGAGCACCGCTACCGCTGGCTGGTGCCGCCGCTGGCTGGTCCAGCACAAAGCTAGATCTGCCACGTGTTAGTCACGCCCGAGCACCCGTAGAAGCCTTTGCCGTTTGCTTCGGGACCATTCCGCTGGTTGTTGAACTGCAGTTGGGTTGTTCCAACGTTTCGCCGGCATTCAATTCTCCGCCGTCAGAGGGGCACACACAGAGCTGCTGCTGCCACCCCTCGTCATCCCGAGTGCTCGCCAAATCCGGACCCACAATGGTGATTACCTGCAAATAAATCGTGTTTGGTGGAGGGTCTGACGCCAAGTTTGATTATAAATTGAGCCTGCGATGCAGACTACGTTTTGTTGTTCTGCTGTGGAAATAGTTTCGTCGGTACCCGGAGAACATCATGAGCAACGTTGAGACGAACGAGTTAAAGGCATCCTTGCAAGAGTTTAAGAAGCACGAATTAAGCCATCTCAGTAACGAATGGTGGTGCTTCTTGATCACAGGCATTCTGCTTGTGCTAGCTGGCACTTTCTCGATTGCCTATCCGCTGTTTACCTCAGTTGGTGTGGTCATTTTGATCGGTGCGATCCTGATCATTTGCGGAGTGACAACCGTGATCAGTGCCTTTTGGGCGGG
>Ga0315321_10000033_pt1 | contig 72172 bp, 70 predicted proteins | sample M180m21515metaG_FD_203464 | JGI IMG/M metagenome (GOLD analysis project Ga0315321, IMG submission 203464) | Ammonia-oxidizing marine archaeal communities from Monterey Bay, California, United States - M1 80m 21515 | ecosystem: Environmental > Aquatic > Marine > Intertidal zone | place: USA... | reverse complement strand
CGGCGGGGTTTGGATCGCCGTACCGGTGAGCGTACTCGTTGCCAATATTTCCATCGCCCTCGTCATAGCCATTCGCTGCCGGGCCGCCACCATTGATGTGCCATTTGCCGTAGTGAGCGGTCGCGTAACCAGCGGACTGCAGGAGTTCGCCGATGGTTACTTCCGATGCAGGTATCGATCGAATATTGCGGGGTTCGATCATCTTGTGGCCCATTTCCGGTGGGGCAGCCTTGGTCCAATGCATCGCTGCCGAACTCTTCCCAGTCTGCAAACTGACGCGAGTCGGTGAGCAAACCGATGCAGGAGCGTAGGCCGCAGAGAATCGCATTCCCTGTGCCGCCAGCTTTTGGAGATTCGGCGTATCGACAATCGAACTCTTCGACCAATCAAGATCGGGGTGCATCGGCACCGAAAGCCCGTTCCACGCCTGATCGTCGGACATCATGAACACGATGTTGGGGCGATCTGCGGCATTCGCCGAAGCAGAAACCAAACAAACTGCAAATGTGATGCAAAGATAGGACTTCATAGTGACCCTCTATTAATTCTCAGACGCCTGTTTGGCTTTGCCGCCGTTGCCTTGCCCACCGCCGCGACGATTCGAGTTCTCGGAACCTCGTTCCCCGCCGCGGTTGCGTCCCTGACTGCCCCTGCCACTACCGTCACGCCCACCACCGCCACGAACGACAAGCTCCTGAGCATCAAGAATGCCGTCTTTGTTTGCGTCTAACTTCATCAATGCGGCGACCGCACCGTCGATCTCCTTCGCTGACAGGTTGCCGTCGCGGTCCGTGTCCAGCAGCCGAAACAGCCCGCCGCCGCCACCGCCTTGACCTCCGCGCCGCTGGCCCTCGCCACCGCCTCGTCTCTCACCACGATCCTGTTGTTGCCCCTTGCCCCCACCTTGTCTCGCATCGCGATTCTGTTGTTGACCTTGCCTTTGTCTGTCGTTCCCTTTGTTGTCTTGCTGAGCCAGCGCAGAGTCTGCGATTGTCAGCGACGCGATCGCTGCCGCAAGAGTAATGAGCCGTTTCATGTTTGGTATCCTTTGTTGGCTGTAGGTTTGCATACTTGGTTAACGCCCGCGTGTTTCGTCACGTGACAGTGTGCCGTCTTTGTTCTTATCCAAAGAACGCAGTAACGCAGGCAGACGTTCAATTTCATCTTTGGTGAGCTGCCCGTCGTCGTTCTTATCAAGGCCTTGCATGATTGCGTCAGGTCTTGAGTTTGTGTTTCGCCTTGCAGCAGCTACAGGAGCATCGCCCGACCGCTGTACCGGCATACCAGCATCAATCGATTCGAGGTAGCTTGTGAGCCGATCCGAGAGTTCGCCAGCCGTGTCGCCACGACTGGCAGCAAGGTCGTTGCGTTCGCCGAGGTCTTCCGCGAGATTGAACAAAAGATTGCGATTGCCTTCGTAAACTCGCACGAGCTTGAAGTCGCCGACAATGATCGCCGAAACCGGCCCAAGCGGATCTTTATCGTAGTGCGGGAAATGAAAGACGAGCTCTTCGCGGGGACGTTTGACTTTGCCTGAAGCTGGGTCGACCAGCACCTGTCTCAGGCTTCCGCCTTCCACTTGGTCGGACATCTTTTCGGCGATGCCGGCGAGATCAGCGACAGTGGGGACAAGGTCTGCACCAGTAGCCAATACACTTGAGTGCGAGCCTGCCTTTGCGATGGGACCACGAATGAAGAGCGGAATGCGAATCCCGCCATCCCACAATCCGCCTTTCCCGCCCTGCAACGGACCATTGCGACCGGGCGTGCCATGATCGGCGGTGTAGATCACGTATGTGTTGTCCGCAATGTTTAGTTCGTCCAGCGTACTGAGCAGCATGCCGATCGTGATGTCCATGTCGAGCGCTACGGCGGCGGCTCCCATGTTGCGCTGGTCTCTGCCAAGTCCAAGCTGCAAAACCTTCTCGAACGTCTCCGGCTTCGCGTCTGCCTGCGAGCGACCTCCGTATTGCGAAAGCTGCACGTAGAACGGCTTGTTGGCTTTGGCCTGTCGGCGAATAAACCCGATTCCACGCTCCGCCATGCCATACGCTTGTTTTGGATTCGGGTTGCGTGAATTCTCTGGCCCGCTGTTGCTGGTCGCTCCATCCGATTCGTCGAAACCGTGAACTCGCGGGTCGGCTCTGCCGACATGCCATTTGCCAAAGTGAGCCGTCGCGTATCCCGCTGACTTCAACAGTTCGGCGATCGTCGTCACGCTTTGGGGCAATTCGCTGACGACGCGAGGTTCGATCAATGCCCGTCCCGTGTCACCCCCCGCCGACGTGAACGTCATTCCTAAACGTGCGGGACTGATTCCGGTGAAATAGGTTGCTCGCGAGGGCGTACATCGCGGCGATGGAGCGTAGTAATTCGAGAAGCGAACACCTTCACGGGCCAATCGTTCAAGATTCGGAGTCGAGAAGGCATTGCTCTTCGATCCCGGTTCGTGTGGATCAAGCTGCACCGACGTACTGGCCCAGCCCTGACCTTCGCCTTGAATGAAAACGAAATTCGGTCGTGTTGGACGTTCGTCGGCTTTGCAATACGGTAACGCGACCACGATCATCAGGAACGAGCTGAGTCCGATTCTCATCGATCGCTCCTTCCGTCGCTTTCACTCGACAACATGTACGAATAGCTGACATCGCCATTTATTCGTCCTCCGCCTTCGGCTGCCGGCAAATAGGCTCGGACATAGTCCACGCGGGCCAAATCTCCGCTAACGCGCACGCGTACGTGTCCGCTGCTGCCCTGGACTTCACCGCTGAGGTATCCGTATTCCTTTGCGCTCTTCGTCCCGCTGCGCGGATGACCGGGCTGCGGCACAAGCTGATAAACGATGCCATCGAGGTCCTGCTTGATGAACATGTGATCGTGACCGTGGAAGACGACGTCGACACCATGATCAACCAGCATCTGATGAATGGGCTTGCCCCAACCGGGACGATGCTGGGCAAACTCATCTTTACCAGATGCACCTTTGCCACCCCATTCCCAGAACGGAGCCGCTTCCTTCCCGCCACGCTGATTGCGGTCGCTGCCGCCGATGAGGTGATGCAGAAAGACAAACCGCAACGTCGCGTCGCTCTCGTTGAGCGACCGCTTCAGCCATTGGTACTGCTGTTCGCCGAGCGTCCAGTACCAGTTATCGCTGTTTCCGCCGCCCGTGTTTCCTTTGCCACGAGATCGTGTGGTCGTGTGACGAAATGGATCAAGCACGATGAACTGAGCATCACCCCACTCGAACTGGTAGTAGTTTTCCGGCAAACCAACTTCCCGTTCCGGCTGATCGTTGCCCGTGAAAAAATTGCCGGGAAACGGATTCGGCAGATACCGTTTACGCGTCGTTGTTGCCCAGACGTTCGATCCGCGATTTCCCGATTCGCCATCGTGATTACCTAAAGCGAAGTACAACGCGGCAGAATGGCAGAGGCGGCCGAGATAATACCGCTGCGCAAGATACTGAGGCTCCGACAGTTCGGGCTTGACATACTTGCCCGTCATGAATGTGTCGCCGAGGGCAAAGTGAAAGTCGGGCTGATCTGCCAACGCGTTGTCGAGCGTTCGCAAATAGACTTCACCGCTTGTGTTTTCGTCCAAGTGCGAATCCGCCTGGACGGTAAAGACAAATGAACTGTCCGTATCACGCTGAGTATGAAACGTGAACTCGTCGCTCTGCTGCGTGCGTCCATCTGATTGGTAGACAACTCGATAGAAGTACCGAGTGTTCTTCGCAAGCGAATCAATGACGAAGTCAAACGGCTCACCCGCACGTAGGGCTTCAGCGCCCGTTTTGGTCGGCAGCTCACCAGAGCGGTCGCCATAGCTCACATAGGCTTTGACGTCACTGTGAAACAGAACACGAATGGTCCCGCTTTCGTCGGTCAGCCGACCCACGATGACGTTAAAGGGATGGTCTGGAACATCGCAGGCAGGCGGTGGAGTCGTGTACCCACCCAATCTGCTGCCACTGGGCCTGCTGCCACCACCTCGTCCCTGACCCAAACTGGTTCTGCCGGAGACTTCATTGAGCGAAACCGTCCCATCACCGTCGGCATCTAATTTGCGAATCGACGCCGCGGCAGATTTCAATTCCGCTGAAGTGACCGAGCCGTCACCATTCGTATCGATCGCCCGGGCGACCGGGTCGACCCGGCCCTGCTGAGCAAGTGCTGTGACCGATGGCAAGCTGCAACATGCGACCAATGCCACGGCCGTTCTAATCCAATAGTGCCTCATCGCTGTCCATCCTCATATCGAATGCGTTTTCCGGGTTCGTGATGTGCCTGATGAGAGAAAAAGTTGGGAGCCAAATCCGATTGGTCTTCCAATTCGAGCATCACGCTCTTCGGCCCGCCTCGCCCACGAGGAAGTCCATCCAACACCATTTTGTGAACGGTACCGCTGTCGGCATCGAACCAAATCTCGATCTGCTTTGGACCACGTACATCACGCGATTGCCGCACACCGACAAGATGCGAAAGGACCGTGCCGTCGGTTGCGGCGTCCACCTCGTCGGTCAACTCCACTTCATACCCACTCTGCAACTGAGACAAATGCGCGTGCATGTTCATGAATGGCAGGTCTTGCTGCCCGCCTGGCATTCCGCCACGAAAGCGGCTTAGATCCGTACTCACATGGACCGGACCGTTCTCGCGAAAAGCCCAACTCACTTCGCCATCGCAGCCCATAGTTCTCATGATTCCAGATCGAAGCATCACGGTGAGAACAAATTGATTCGCGCCCCGCACAAAGAGTGTCGCACCATCGATTTGTTCTTCTGCCTCACGCTCCCACGCTTCCTGCGATAGATTTCGCGGCTTTTTGCCACGCGGATATTCTTCAATCACGCTTACGCGATACGTTCGATCAAACGGCTTCGCCGCTGCTTCAATCACTTTCTCAAGGGAAGCCATCGCTGCAGAAACATTTTGTTGTGGCCCCAGCACAACAAACATCACGAGTACGGCAGCAGCAATCGTCAGAGCTGAAGTCAGAATCGCGAACCGACGGCGTCCGCTTGGTCGGCGTGCTTCCGCAAGTATCACCGATTCAGCATCGTCCTCCGAATCGATTCGCTCCATCACGCTGCGAAGACGCTGAGCCTCCTGTTTATCGTCGTGTCGACCCTGGTCAGCCAGTAAACCATGAACCAGCAAAGAGTCGGCGACTGACTCACTTGATCCCTCGATAACCTCATCTTCTGTGCTTGTCGATTTTGGCTGTTCATCGTCGAGCCAGTCCGACAGTAAGTCATTAATCTTGTCACTCATGATGTGACCTCCGCCGCACTCAAGACACCCTTCTTCCTGAGACATTCCGCAAGCATCGCGCGACCACGCTGCAGTCGTTTTTTGCACGCTTCCAGCTTGAGCTCCAGTTGTTCAGCGAGAACCTGAGTTTGCACGCCGTCAAAATATCGACCGCTGATCACGTTCTTATGACCATCCGGCAGTGCATCCACGCACTCCCGCAAAGCCGCCACTTTCTCGTCCCATGTATCACCCGCCAGAAGACTGATATTCTCAAAATGGCGATCGACAACGGAGAGGACGGCTTCATGCAGGGCCACAGGAACCTGCTTCTGCTTGCGGTAGTGAGCCATCACCAGCCTTGAAGCGATCCCACGAAGCCACGGTCCGAACGGTCGATCCGGATCACAGTCATCGAGCCGACGCCAGGCAACAATCATGGATTCCTGAAATAAGTCATCAATCGCGGCCTCATCGCGAACCAAACTACGCAAATAAACGATCAGCATCCGCGAATTTTCACGGGCCAAAATCTCGAATGCTCTACGGGCCTTTTCATTCACGATTGCGCGACCAGGAAAGGAATTTTCAGTTGTCGAATACCCTTACTGTCGCAAATGACGCGTTTAGGGACAAAGAATCCGGAAGATCTGCCAATATTTTTCGACTTGGCTCAGATGGCGTGCACTGGCCCTAGGATTGCGACCTGCACGGAACAGTCGTGCCGGCAGCCCGCCAAAGAAAAAGCCCTCGGTCACAAGCAACGCGTGACCAAGGGTTTGGTTCGGATTGACGGACCAGAAAGCTCCCCAATAGGGACTCGAACCTAGAAGACGGATTTACCATGTACGATTGGTGCAACTTGCATCGGTGACCATACCGCCAGCACGAACAGCGATTTCTTCGTGAAGTCAGGTGCATCGACCGAACGGAGTTCGGTCGGGGCGCAACTCGCTTCGGTCTTTTCACCTCTAGCAGGATTTCGTGACCGTTGCTCATCAGGAGCCAGTCGGTTACGAGTGAAAGTGCATTCGCCAAGCCACCCCGCAATCGGCGGATCCGCCGCAGAATCCGTGCAACCCAAAATTCTTCGCTACATAGGCCACGTTATCGGACGCTGAAGCATTGCGCAGCCGTTGTGACCGTTGCAATCCGATCTACCTAGCTTCCGTTGCCGGGCAGCTTACCTATTGGGTTCAATAGACATCTCCAATGCGTCGAGCGACTTCTTATCCATCGCGGCTAGCTTACGGAAAAGCGCGGGCCGCTGCTTGATTCGTCTTCTTATGGTCGCAGGAACTTTATCGGCGAGTAACAGTAGCTCGTCCTCGTCTGCCTTGAGTTCACCAGCCAGCTTGTGGATGAACTTCTCCGATGGATAGTCGCCTGACTGGAGGCGACCTCGCTCGACTTTGCTGATGTATGACATGCTGACGCTGAGACGCTCGGCCAACTCAAGCTGCGTCATTGACGACGCTGTTCGGAGTTCGCGTACGCGTTGGCCGAATTTCATTGTGTTATTCCAGCTATGCAGGACATCGCACAGGCTCACCGCTGCAGCGGTGTAGGCACGACACCCGTGATTGTGGAGCCGCGGCGGAAACTGTAAGCTATTGGCACTTTTCGGTCAAGCCGTACCGTTCACGAGGGGCACAGGTGTCCGACTTCTTCAAGCAGCCAATTCTCAATTCTCCGTACGAGTACCCGGGGCAACATTGGGAACTCGACGAGACTGGGCAGCCAACTCAGAACGTCAAAGAGTCACGCCGAATCGCGTCCTTCATTACGCCGATTCCAAAGCCAAAGAAACGTCGCGGAAAGAAGAAGGCATCCGCCGAGAAACAAAAGGAGATCGTATTTGCTGACGACGAGGGGATTTCTACTGAGAAACAGCAATACGATCCCAACCCAGTAATCAACGAGCTTCGTCGCGAGATCGACAAGTGGCGACAGATTGACGATCCAGGCAAGTGGAACGTCACGCCCGAAACCGCTCGCTTGTTGCAACACTGGCGAGGCGATCACTTCAGTAGTATCAGGCCATTCTTTTGCCAGGTCGAAGCAGCGGAAGTCGCCATCTGGCTGACCGAAGTCGCGCCAAACCTCGACAACAAAGTCGCGAACCGTTTTCTCGACACCCTGTTTTCAGCCAACGAAGCCGCGAACCCCGGGCTGTCGCGTCTCGCCTGCAAGCTGGCCACTGGTGCCGGCAAGACCACCGTCATGGCGATGCTGATCGCGTGGCAAACCATCAATTGGGTGCGTCGCAAAACCAGCAGCCGTTTCACCCGCGGCTTTCTGATTATCGCTCCCGGCCTGACCATCAAAGACCGGCTGCGCGTTCTGCAGCCCAACGACCCGGACAGCTATTACAAGTCCCGCGAGCTTGTTCCCGGCGACATGTTGCCCGACTTGGAACAGGCCCGCATCGTCATTACCAACTATCACGCCTTTAAGCTTCGTAACACGCTGGAGCTTTCCAGCGGCGGCCGAGCACTCTTGCAAGGTCGCGGCCCAGAACTGCAAACGACGGAAACCGAAGGCCAGATGATCAAACGCGTGATGCCCGAGCTGATGGGCATGCGGAACATCATGGTCATCAATGACGAAGCCCATCACTGCTACCGCGAAAAACCACCGGAGGAATCCGAGGAGGCGGATCTCAAAGGCAAAGAGGAAAAAGACGAAGCCAAAGAGAACAGCGAAGCCGCTCGACTGTGGATCTCCGGCATCGAAGCGGTCGATCGCACGATGGGCGTCAGCCGAGTCATGGACCTGTCTGCGACGCCTTTCTTCCTGCGCGGCAGCGGCTACGCCGAAGGCACTTTGTTCCCCTGGACCATGAGCGACTTCTCGCTGATGGACGCCATCGAATGTGGCATCGTCAAACTTCCTCGCGTTCCCATCGCCGACAACCTACCCGGCGGCGAGATGCCGATGTATCGCAACCTCTGGGAGCATATTCGCAACGACATGCCCAAGTCTGGCCGCAGCAAAGCGTCCGATTTGGATCCTGGCAAAATTCCGACGCCACTCGAGACCGCACTCGATGCCCTTTACGGGCATTACGAGAAGACATTCGAACTCTGGCAAGAAGGCGGCATCGATGTCCCGCCTTGCTTTATCGTCGTGTGCAACAACACGTCGTCCTCCAAACTGGTCTACGACTACATCAGCGGCTACGAACGTCAGAACGAAGACGGGACGTCACAAACCATTGCCGGACGTCTTCCCTTGTTCCGCAACTTTGATCCTGACAATCACGAACCGTATCCGCATCCACGAACGTTGTTGATCGACAGCGGCCAACTCGAATCCGGTGAAGGACTACACAAAGACTTCCGGCAGTTCAATTCGGAAGCGATCGAACAGTTCCGCAAAGAGATCGTTCAGAGGACGGGTGACCGTCAAAAGGCCGACAACATCAGCGACGAAGAAATCCTTCGCGAGGTCATGAACACTGTCGGCAAGAAAGGCCGCCTCGGCGAGTCCATTCGCTGTGTCGTCTCCGTATCGATGCTTACCGAAGGCTGGGATACTAACACTGTAACGCACGTTTTGGGCGTTCGAGGCTTCACCACCCAGCTGTTATGCGAACAGGTCATCGGCCGAGCGCTGCGGCGACAGTCCTACGATCTGAATTCCGACAACAAGTTTGACGTCGAGTACGCCGATGTTCTCGGCATTCCATTCGACTTCAACGCCAAGCCTGTTGTCGCTCCACCGCAGAAGCCCCGCGAAACGGTTCAAGTCAAAGCCGTCCGGCCAGATCGCGACCCGCTAGAGATTCGATTTCCACGCGTTAGCGGATACCGTGTCGAACTACCCAACGAGAAGATCGACGCCGAGTTCACGGATGACCATCGCATGGTAGTGACACCTAAAATGGTCGGCGCAACCGAAACCCGGAACAGCGGCATCATTGGCGAACAAGTTGACCTGAACCTGATCCACACGAACGATCTGCGTCGCAGTACCCTGTTGTTTCATCTGACGCGGCGACTGATCGAAGTCGAATGGCGGGAACCCGGTGAGAACCCGCGCATGGACCTGTTCGGTCAGCTCAAACGCATCGCCAACCGCTGGCTCAAAGACTACGCCGAATTCGAGGGCGGAACCTACCCGGCTCAACTGATGTATCAAGCCCTTGCCGACCAAGCCTGCAAAAAGATTAGTGCGGCAATCGTCAAAGCCCACCAAGGCGACACCCAAATCAAAGCCATGCTCGACGCGTACAACCCGTCCGGTAGTACTCGGTTCGTTAACTTCACCACCTCCAAAGCCGATCGTTGGCAGACCAGCGTCAATCATTGCCACGTCAACTGGGTCGTACTCGACAGCGACTGGGAAGCTGAGTTTTGTCGCATTGCCGAAGAACACCCCGCCGTGCGAGCCTACGTCAAGAATCACGGGCTCGGTTTGGAGGTCCCCTATCGCTTCATGGGCAAAGCTCAAAAGTATCGCCCCGACTTCATTGTCCAGATCGACGATGGACGCGATGACATGCCCGACGGCACACCCGATCTGTTGAACCTCGTCGTCGAAATCAAAGGCTACCGCGGCGAACACGATCGCGAGAAAGCGAACACGATGAAGACGTACTGGATCCCCGGCGTTAACAACCTCGGCACTTTCGGCCGCTGGGCCTTTGCCGAATTTACCGAAGTGTTCCAAATGGAAGCCGACTTCGAGCAGCAGATCGCCGGCCGTTTCGACGAGATGATAGACGAAGCTATTCGATCACAGACTGAACAAGCCGAGAGTCCCGCCTGATGTTCGACTCAACAAAAGAAGATCTCAAAGACATCCTTCGAGACGCCGATGAAGGCAAGCTCCAATTACCGGACTTCCAACGCGACTACGTCTGGACGGACGAAGACGTTCGCAGCCTCATCGCGTCTATCGCAAAGGGGTTCCCCGTCGGCGCTCTATTGACTTTGGAAACCGGAAGTGAAGTTTCGTTCAAGCCTCGTTTGATCGTCGGTGTTCCGGACAAGAGCGTTGAGCCGGCCGAATTACTGCTCGATGGCCAGCAACGAATTACGTCGCTTTACCAGTCGCTATTTTCACCCGCTGCCGTTCGCACTCGGCTGAAGAAGAAAAAGGTTGAGGTCGAGCGTCATTACTATCTCGACATCAAACAAGCTGTCGGAGGCAACGTTGACCTCTATGACGCCATCCTCGGTGTTCCAGCCGACCGCATTGTTCGCACGAATTTTGGCAAAGACATTGAACTTGATCTGTCTTCGCCCGACCAAGAATTCCAGAACGACATGTTTCCGCTGGAACAGTCTTTCGACAGCAAAGATTGGTTCTATGGATGGCGTGACTACTGGAAGCCTCAAGATCGTGACGTTGTTGACCTAGAGAAAGATTTCTACCGGAATATTCTCGAGTACATCGAACGCTACAAAATGCCGATCATTCGGCTCGACAAAAAGAACAGCCGCGAAGCCATCTGTCTCGTCTTCGAAAAAGTCAACGTCGGCGGCAAGAAGCTTGATGCATTTGAGTTGCTCACCGCGGTCTACGCGTCCGAGAGTTTCGACCTTCGACAAGCATGGAGTGGCGATGGCACGCGCAAGAACCGCGGAATCAAGAAGCACCTGGTCGGAGGCGACTTCCCACGCCGCGTTCTCAACCCCATCGAGAACACGGACTTTCTTCAATCCTGCACGCTCTTACACACGCGGGAAATTCGGATGGCGAAAGAGGCCGCAGGCAAAACCGGTAAAGAGCTTCCCCAAATCTCGTGCAACAGGGAGGCGCTGTTGGGCCTTCCGTTGTCTGGATTTAAACAACACCAATCCGCGGTGCAGGAGGGTTTCATCTCTGCCGCAGCATTCCTGAATGAGCAAAAAATTATCGGCAAACGCGACGTACCCTATACCACCCAAATCGTGGCGTTGGCGTCCGTTTACGCCACGCTAGGGAAAGACGCGAAGACGATCCCAGCCAAAGAAAAGATGACTCGCTGGTTCTGGTGCGGTGCTCTCGGGGAACTGTATGGCGGCGGTAGTGAAACCCGAATGGCAAAAGATCTGCAGGACATCGTCGCGTGGGTTCGCGAAGATGGGCCAGTTCCGAAGACAATCGGCGACGCCATTTTCCAGCAAGATCGGTTGCGATCTCTCCGCAGTCGTCTTTCCGCCGCCTACAAGGCAATCCACGCCTTGCTGATGAAACAGGGCTGTCGTGATTTCATCAACGGCGACACGGTCGAACTGATGACCTTCTTTCAAAGCAAGATGGACGTGCACCATATTTTCCCGCGAGACTGGTGTACCAAGCAGGGCATCGAAAAGAAGGTCTTCGACAGCATCGTCAATAAGACTCCGCTATCGAAGAAGTCCAACATTGCAATCGGTGGCGTCGCCCCCTCGCTTTATCTCGCCAAGATTGAACGAAAGACCGGCCTCAGTAGCGACGAGCTTGATGACGTCTTGCGTTCTCACTTGATTGAACCTGAATACCTGCGTTCTGACGACTTCGACGGCTTCTTCGCAGATCGAATGTCTAAGCTGTCGAATCTGATAGGCGAAGCGATGGGTAAATCGGTCGTTCTTGATCACGGCAGCAATGAGCCCGAATTTGAAGTTGAAGACGACGACTTGTTGGTCGAAGCCTAAGTTACCTGAATCTCCCGCATCCATAGAACGTCCAGAATCATAGAACGAATTCTCCATGGCCAAGAAAGCATCACGGAAGAAAGCGACCAAGAAGACCGTCGAGACGCTGACGCATGCCGACAGCAAGCGGACGAACATTCCCACCGCTGAACAACAATCGGTGATGGAGACCGAGGAAAAGTACTCGATCCGCGTGGCGTACGAGCGTCGCAATCGCGATCTGGATCCGCAGTTGGTCTGGCGAGGCAAGGACGAGCAGGACGCCGGTCCGCTAGTCGCCAATGCGCCGCCGCTGTACATCCAGGAAAAGGTTCACCCCAAGGTCTTGATCGACGACTTGATGCGTCGCACCGACGACTTGAAAGACAAGGGGCCTGCGCAGCAACTCGATCTGTTTGGCGATTTCAACGGTTTGCCTGAAGAAGCCCGCTCGGCCGAGTTCTACCAGCACGATGCCAACTGGACCAACCGTATGATCCTGGGCGACAGCCTGCAAGTGATGGCCTCGCTCGCCGAACGAGAGGGCCTGCGAGGCAAAGTCCAGTGCATCTACTTCGACCCGCCCTACGGCATTAAGTTCAACTCGAATTTTCAGTGGTCGACGAGGACCCAGGATGTAAAAGACGGTAAGGTCGATCACATCACACGTGAACCCGAACAAGTAAAGGCATTTCGGGATACGTGGAAAGATGGCATTCATTCGTACCTCGCTTATCTTCGCGACCGTGTCATAGCTGCAAGAGACCTGCTTTCAGAAACTGGGTCAATTTTTATTCAAATTGGTGATGACAATGTTCATAGAGTTCGCGCGATTTTCGACGAAGTCTTCGGCGAAGAGAACTTTGTTAGTCAAGTTTCCTTCCTGAAAACGTCTAGTGCTACTACGAACTCGCTAGCGTCAACTGCCGACTACCTGATCTGGTACGCTCGCGACTCAGCTTCAATGAAATATCGGCCACCCGGAACTCGGCGAGAGCTTGATGGTGCTGGGGGCGGCGAGTATCGGTCTGCAATTTTTCCTAACGGCCAAACGAAGCGACTATCGCGTGAAGAAATCGGAAATCCGCAGTTATTAGAATCCGACGCAAGGGTGTTTCGTCTAACCACACTCACGAGTCAGTCACCAGGAACCAAATATTGGGTTGAGGTTAAAGGAAGACGTTTTTTTCCTTCTGGATACTGGAAGACAGATCAGGAGAACATGAAAAGGCTGATTCGCGCCGATCGGATAATTCCACGTGCGAAATCTCTCGGATACTTGCGGTACTTTGAGGATTATCCGTTTGTTGGGATGACAAACACTTGGACTGATACGAGAATCGCAGGTCGACCCGGTGACAAAATATATGTGGTTCAAACCTTGCCGAAGGTCGTGCAGCGTTGCATCCTCATGACAACCGACCCGGGAGACTTAGTACTCGATCCAACTTGTGGCTCAGGAACTGCCGCATTCGTTTCTGAAGATTGGGGCCGAAGATGGATCACGATCGACACGTCTCGCGTAGCACTGGCTCTGGCTAGATCGAGAATCATGAGTGCTAGGTTCCCGTTCTATTTACTAGCGGACAGCAAAGCGGGAAAACGAAAGGAAGCAGAACTTAACGGCGATGATTACGTGGATTCAGAAACATCTGGGAATATACGTGAGGGACTTGTTTGCGAACGCGTGCCCCACATTACACTCAAGTCGATAGCCAACAACGCCGAAATCGACGTCATTTACGAGCAGTTCCAGGCGAAGCTCGAACCGATCCGCGAAGAACTGAACTCGGTTTTGGGTGAATCTTGGGAGGAATGGGAGATTCCACGCGAAGCGGGGCAGCGGTGGGACGACGAGGCGGTCAAGCTGCACGCTTCGCTACTCGAACATCGTCGGCGACTCAAATTGACGCTGGAAGTCCTCGAATCGGTCGAGCTGGCCGAACACGTCGACAGCGTCCGCGAGATCGTCCAACAGGAAGCCGCCGCCGACCTGAACAAGCTGAACGAACACCTCAAGGAAAACTCCTCCCTTCACACTTCACTCTTCAAACGTTACCGAGCGAAGCGAGGGACCCTTGGCCCGACAAAGCCAAGAAACTGCATGCCAAATGGTGGAAGCTCCGCATCGAACGCCAGAAGGAGATCGACGCTTCGATCGCCGCCAAGGCCGACTTTGAATACCTGTACGACAAACCGTACGAAGACAAAACCAAAGTCCGCGTCGCCGGCCCTTTCACGGTCGAATCGCTCTCCCCCCACCGCACCCTTTCGGTCGGTGAAGACGACGAACTGATCGATCCACTCGAACAAGCCAGCGCACGCGACCAGGGTGACACCGGCCAAGTCGCCGACTTCGCCACGATGGTGCTGGACAACCTGAAAAAGTCTGGTGTCCAACAAGCCCACAAGGAAGACAAGATCGACTTCACCTCGCTGGTCGCTTGGCCGGGTGAGTACATCGCCGCCGAAGGTCGATTCAACGACGCCGACGGCAAAGAACAACGAGCGGGCATCTTCATTGGCCCCGAGTTCGGCACGATCTCGCAGCCCGACCTCAAGGCTGCTGCCCGCGAATGTGGCGATGCCGGATTCGATGTCCTGATCGCCTGCGGTTTCAACTACGAAGCCCACGCCACCGAGTTCAACAAGCTAGGCCGCATCCAAGTCTTGAAGGCCCGCATGAACGCCGACATGCACATGTCGGCTGATCTCAAAAACACCGGCAAAGGCAACCTGTTCGTGATCTTCGGCGAGCCCGACATCACAGTTCGCAAGTCAGACGCCAAGGGCGCCAAGCTCGGCGACATCGAAGTCCAGATTAACGGCGTCGATGTCTTCCAACCCAGCACCGGCGAAGTCCGCAGCGACGGCGCCGATGGCATCGCGTGTTGGTTCATCGACACCGACTACAACGAAGAAAGCTTCTTCGTCCGCCAAGCTTACTTCCTCGGCGCGAACGATCCCTACAAGAGCCTCAAGACCACGCTCAAAGCCGAGATCGACAAAGAAGCCTGGGACAGTCTCAACAGCGATGTGTCCCGCCCATTCCCCCAACCCAAATCCGGCCGCATCGCCGTCAAAGTCATCAACCACCTCGGCGACGAGGTGATGAAGGTGTTCCGAGTGAAGGAGCTAGTTTAAAGGCGATGACAAAAACGCAAATGACAAAACAGACCAGTACACAGAAGGATGAAGAATTGAGCGGGCTCGAGATTGGGATAGCGCTGGCGGCAATCCGACCACTCGCAACAGATATTTATGACGCAGCAAAGAATTTCTGTGGCGATCGAATTAAGAAGACTAATGCCTCAAGACTAGTCGCTTGTTTATCGAATAGGGCCAAGGACATTAGTCAGGTAAAGACACTTCTCTGCCTCGAACAACCTGTTTTAATCACTGATTTTTATTCATCACAGCATGTCATTGATCCGTCTGGAAATCGTGTCCCAGTCACTTCGCCCGAAGTGCTTCGCGAGCATCGCAGGGTCGTGCTAGCCGGCGTCGCTGGCCAGGGCAAGTCAATCTTGTTTCGTTACCTTGCCCTGCATGATATCGCCAACAAAAAGCTGCCTTTGTTCATAGAGCTTCGCAATTTTGAGCACACGAAGAGTCTTCGCGAATTGCTGCTCTCGGAGATTGAAACGTTGGGTTTCCCCAAAGACGAAGTAGTACTCGACTACCTTCTCGAAAAGGGAGAGTGCACGTTATACCTCGACGCGTTCGATGAGGTTCCGTATAGCTTGCAAACACAGGCAAGAAAGCAGATTGAAGACATCGCACGAAAACACATTCCATGCAGCATTTTCATTAGCACGCGGCCTACGCTGAGTATCGAAGCTTCAAACCACTTTCGTGTGTTTCGCCTCGACAATCTCATGCCCCAAGAAGCCAAATCTGCTCTACGCCGCATGTGTAGTGAGAAGGATGATGTTTCCATTGTTGAGACTGAACTAGAGAAAGCTAATCATCGGATCGCAAAACTGCTTACCACTCCGCTGATGGTCGCTTTGCTTCTGCTTCATCATCGCTTGTCTGGAGAGTTCCCAGAAACGGAGCAAGCTTTCTTCGGCGACCTGTTCGATGTCCTGCTTCGCAGACATGACCAAACTAAAGGCTATCTTCGCAAGAGACACTCCAATGCGTCCGAGATTGAGTTGCTAGACCTTTTCGGCTACTCAAGCTTCGCAACTCGTCAAAAAGGCGTCATAGATATTCAGCGAGGAGCGTTGATCCAAATTTGCGAGGAAGCTAAGGAGTTCTATAGCAAATCTTATGATGCATCGGGTGCATTGCAGGACATTATTGAAGGAACGAATCTTCTTTTGGAGGAGGGGGCTTCTTGTCGCTTTGCTCACAAAGCAGTCCAGGAATTCTACGCGGCAAAGTTTCTTTCCGCGCAGCCAGAAGATAATGTCCAGCAATTCTTGCGCAACCGAATCAGGAAATGGGATCATTGGGAGCAGATGCTCGAGTTCATAGAATTAATAAACCCGCACATGTTTTACAAGCATTTTTTGATTCCACACGCCGGTTGGATTGCGTTCGGGGATGAAGAGAAACGGATTGGCGAAGGATGGATGCCGGGCAAGAAGGTTTACCAAACTGTTTTCGGAGCTGACACGATTGGTATTCGAGATAAAGGTCTCTTTCTCTTTGGGGCAGGGCATGTATCGAAGTTTTACCTAATGCGGCAAGATCGCAGGTTGCCGCAAGTTCTATCTGAAATTGCACGTGAGCTTGATTGGAATGAAATTCCTGAAGAGGATCGTGAAGAGTCGGACGCAGTCGAATTCCATCCGTGGACCAATGGTAAGAATGATGTGAAGTTTTACCGTCTTGGATATCTCCTTGAACAGAAATGTGGGGACTTCGTAAGAACCCAGCTAACCCCGGTTCTTCATGCCGCCTTTGCCGAGATTGATACCGCCTACAAATTCGTCGCTCATCGAGCGGAGAAAAAAGACTTCTTTGCGTAGGCAACTCATGCAATTCCGAATCTCCGACACATTCACCGACAGCCTGACTCGGCTGACTGCTGACGAGCAGAAGGCGGTTAAGACAACTGCTTTTGATTTGCAGATTAATCCTGCAAACCCTGGTTTGCAATTCCATCGCATCGACCGCTGCAAAGACAAGAACTTTTGGTCGATTCGTGCGGGGCGAGATATCCGCGTGATCGTTCACAAGACGGATGCGAGCTTGCTACTTTGCTACGTCGACCACCATGACAAGGCGTACCAGTGGGCTGCGAAACGAAAACTGGAGCGACACCCAAAAACCGGTGCGGCTCAGCTGGTCGAGATCCGTGAAACAGTTCGCGAAATTGAGGTGCCGACTTACGTGGAGGCTGCTCCGCAACCTACGCCTCCCTGTTTAAGTGGCGTCGTTCGAGAGGACTTGCTGACTTACGGGGTACCCGACCAGTGGGTCGACGATTGCTTAGCTGCCGATGAGGATCACTTGCTAACAATCGCGGACCGTTTACCGGGCGAGGCCGCAGAAGCCTTGCTGGTCCTAGCAACCGGTGGCCGACCAGAACCGCGAAGCGTGGCTGCCGACGATGCTGATCCCTTCAGTCACCCTGATGCTCAGCGGCGATTTCGTGTACTCGACAATGCTGACGAGCTTGCGGCCGCGCTCGATGCACCGTGGGAAAAGTGGATTGTTTTTCTGCATCCCTCGCAGCGTGGCTTTGTTGATCGCCACTTCAGCGGTCCAGCCCGTGTCTCAGGAAGCGCGGGAACCGGCAAGACGATCGTGGCGATCCACCGAGCCGCAGCGGCGCTGAAAGCGAACGTAGGTCACGTCCTTCTCACCACGTTTTCCGATGATCTAGCAAAGTCATTACGTCAAAAGGTGAAGTTACTGGTTCCGTCCGAGCGACTGTCCAGCAGTTTGCCTGAATCGCATGCTCAACCAACGCTGGTCGTCGCGTCGCTCAGCGAGATCGCGAAGCAGCTCCTCGCGGCCGACGAAGCCCCGCTGGAAACAGTTGAGGGCGATGAGCTTTTCGGGCTGATTGAGGCGATCACGAAAGAGCATAAAGAGTTGTCGCTCTCCCCACAGTTCTTGCTCGACGAGTGGAACGATGTCGTTGACGGTTGGAATCTTCATGATTGGACTGAATACCGTGACTTCAAACGCCTCGGCCGCAAAACCCGCCTCGGTGAAGCAGGTCGCAAGCGAGCGTGGGAAGTGTTTCGGCAACTGCGCGATGCCCTGTCCACGCAAGGCAAGAAGACCATGCCCATGGTTTATGCCGAGTTGGCAGAATCGACCACCAATCCGTTTCACGCTGTCATCGTCGACGAGTGCCAAGACGTCAGCCCAGCCGGGCTTCGTTTCCTCAGCCATCTGGCCGAGCAGAATCCCGGAGAGCTATTTTTCGCTGGGGATCTCGGTCAACGCATTTTCCAGACCCCGTTTTCGTGGTCTTCGTTAGGCGTCGATATTCGCGGACGCAGTCGGACGCTTAAAATCAACTACCGCACATCACACCAAATCCGCCGAAGTGCCGATCGTCTTTTGGACGGAACATTGTCGGATGTCGACGGCAACGAGGAAAGTCGCGACGGAACAGTCAGCGTCTTCAACGGCCCGCCTCCCACAATCTATGTTGCGGATGATGAAGATGCCGAAACAGACCACGTCGCCGACTGGTTGCTTGCCCGAGTCAACGAGAACATTGTTCCATCGGAGATCGCCGTTTTTGGCCGCACAGATGCCCAATTAGCCCGCGCACGAGATGCCATCCGAAAGGCGTCCGACATTTCCGGTCGCGGTCTCGGAGGTATCCGCTTGGCAACGATGCATGGAGCGAAAGGCCTCGAGTTTCGCTGCGTCTGCGTCATCGCCTGCGACGACGACATCATCCCGTTGGAAGAACGCATCCGTGCTATCGGCGATCACGCTGATATAGAAGACCTCTACAACACGGAACGCCACCTCCTATACGTCGCCTGCACCCGAGCCCGTGATCAACTCCTCGTCACCGGCGTCGATCCGGTCTCAGAGTTTCTAGAAGACTTTATGCAGTAGACTCAGTTATCCGGAAAGACTTAAAGCATAGGAAAACGCCCGCGAAGGTGAATTCTCCGCGGGCGTTTTGGCTTCCAACGTTTGGGCCAATTAGATCGCGAACGGTTCGGCTCGCGTCCATTCTTGGCTCTTGACGAAGGCACTTGTTGCGGGAAGTGAGGCGTAGACGATCTTGTCGCCGTCGCGGATCACTTGGCCGGTGAAGTGCTCCGAGGTTGCGGTGTCGATCGACACGTCGGCCACGGTTTCTTCGTACTGCAAGTCAAGTGGTTCGTCGAGTAGCTCGCGGACCGTTGATCGGGCTCGTTCGTCTTCTTGCGAAGCGATCTCGGCGATCAACGATTCCAGCTCGTCGAGCGATGCGATCTCTACCGGCAGTTGGACTCGCGGTGATCGGTCTGGTGCTCGATCTCCGTTTGCCTTGGCTGCCTCAATCGCCAGCGATCCGTAGCACTCACGAATTAGGCTTGGCCAGATGCTTAGCCAATATTCATGCGACGGTGCTCGCTCGATGCCGACAACGCGGTCATCGACCAAGACGATCGCACCCACTTGGCGTGGAACGCACTCGAACTCGGCGACGAACTCATCCAGTTCCTTCTTAAATGCCTTCAAGAAGTACTCGAGGTGACCTTGGCCGGTCACACCGAATCGCTGATTGAACACCGAGATGTCGTCCCAGAGCTTCTGGTAGTTCTTCTCGCCTCGCTTCTGCAATGCGTGCTCACGCAGCGCGTGCGGCAGAATCAACATGCGGTACGAGCCCTTCTTGATGAATCCACCTTGCGATGCCTGGATGCACGCCGCCGTGTCGTAGCGACGATCGCCCGCAGCCGCGACCACGCCGGCGTGAGCCATCGCGTGGTCTTGTGCGTGCTGCTTAACGACGTAACCGGCGTGACACGGAACGATCATCACCGACTCGCTCGAGTTACGGAAACCGAGCGTTCCGTAGCTCGTCGTGTAAACGTCCGCATCGCATTGAACCGGCGACACGAATCGATCATCGTTCAAGTCGCTAACCAGCGGGATGACCTGCATGTAGCCAACGCTTTGCAGTCGACCAGCTTCGCATCCGCGCAGGACTTCGCGCACTTCGATCCGCGTGCTTGTGTTCTTCTTTCTCTTACGAAACATTCCTAGGAGCCTCCTCACTATGCACCGAAATGCCCGGCGTCCGATCGTGGAACCGGACACCGGGGCATTCGATGGATTTATGCCGCTGGCAAATAACCAGCGACCTTGGTCATTCCAAACAGAGCCGCAACGCCACGGTCGACATCGGACTCGATCAACGCCTTCAGCAATCCAATTCCGATTGCTTCTGGCTTGCTAACCGGCATCGCAACAACGGAATCGCTCAGCGTGCGAACGCCCCGCGACTCGGCTGCAAACACCGGCGTAAACTGTTGAATCGGCGTTTGGATACCGATTCGTCGGACAGCCGCGACCGTTTCACCGAAGCGTCCCGCCGGAGCGTTTTCGTATCCGTCCGATAGAACGAACACGACGTCCGGCTGCGACTTCAGCAGCTGAACCAATCCTGCCGCCAGCGACGTGTCGCCCGACGGTTCGACCAGTTCGTAGCTTTCGCTTGATCGGCCATCGGAAGTAATTGCAACCGCATCATCTGCAGTTGCTGACAACAGGTCGCGTAGCGCAAGTGCCGTCGCGATTGGACGACGAGCTTGAGTGTCGTGACCAACCATCGATTGCGATGTATCGATCAGCACACCAACTCGCTCGAACTGCACTGGCAGTCTTGCTGCGGCCGCTTCCGCCTTCTCACGAAGGGCCTGACGAATCTCATCGGTCATGCTCATCTCGAATGCGTAAACGTACAGTCGAACTACGTCGTACTTCCCGGGATCGAACTCGACCTCCACACCTGACTGCTCGGCCTTTCGCTGCACCGCGATCTTTTGACCGGTCGTCAGCTGAGACTTTGTCAGTTCAAGTACTTCGGCGCTGGTGCGATCCTTGTGGTATCGGCTTCGCAGACCTTCCATCGTTTCCGGTGGAAGGACTGCACCGCGATCGAAGGTCGACTTCGCTTCGCAGTAGGCAGCCAGTCGGCCCAACGTCATGCTCGTTTCGTCACCAAGGACGAAACGCACACATTGCTCGACTCGCTCAACAGCGTCGTCGCGAACGAATCGCGTTACGTTCTGACGAACGATCTGTGATTCTTTCTCGGTGCGATCTTCAGTCGACTTTGCCAGCACGCTTCGCAGGATGCTTGCCGTTCGGAGACCCCACGCGTGAGTCAGTGCGACCCGCAGCTTCTCACGGTACTTAACCGCCCAGAACTCCAGGCCGTCAGCACTGAGGATTTCACTCAGGATCAGTCGACGTGTTCGCGCGTTGTTAACACGGTCACGACGTAGCATTCCGAACAGCTTGAGCATCCGCTGCGTTGGCAATCCACGAACCAGGTGCGTGACCGCTGCAGCCTCGAACTCGGTTGGCAGGATTCCACCATCGCGAGTCGATTGCAGAAGGCGACGCACACCGATCTGTCGACTGAAGTCCGTCACGCCCGGCAGCATCAACGCTGCGGTGTAGACGTCACGGTCGATGTCGAACAGGTCACGGTGAGCCGCTTCGACGGCTGCGTCTTGTTCTGCACGCGAGTTGTAGAACGTACCGCGGCCAGTAGCCGTTGCGACCGAGTCGAGGAATGAGCCAAATGCTAGCGGAAGTAGTTCACGCTGCGTTTCGGTCAGCCCAAACGTTTGCTTCCGATCATCGACTTGCGTTGCGAGCAGATCTTGCATGGTCATCTCCTTCTGAACTCGGTCGCGGTTGAAACATGCAATTTGGTTGTGATGCAAAAATGCCGGGGTAGGATTCTGGTCAATGCCTTTGGTAAAGGTTCTTCAAACCCTTGCGTTGGTAATACGCACTGAATTGACGAGAGAGTCCCCGGCACCACGGTTCCGAAGAACTGTGAAAGGAATTCGAGGTAGGTTGCCAGTCATGTTTCAAGCACGGGACTCGAACCCGTTACACTCAGATTAAGAATCTGATGCTCTAACCAAATGAGCTAGCTGTAATGACGTGCTAGTCCTCGAATCAGAAACGCCGGTGGGAATCGAACCCACTTCGACCGGGTTGCAGCCGGTTGCCTGGCCATCTGGCTCCAGCGTCATGTTGCTCGCGATCCGGCATAGTGCAGGACCGCGAGCGGTGTTTCAGTCTTTCTCTCTAAAAGTATTCGTCGCGATTGGAGCCATCAAAGGCGTCCCGATCGCATGCAGCACTTTTTGAATCGCAATCGGCTGCCGCATGGGTAAGGATCATTGCGTCCGAGCTTTTCTTCGAGTTGCTTGTCGCCGTGGACGACTCGCACGCCGCGTTTGACTTGCGTTTCCGATGGGAAGCCGCGTCGTCGTTTACTCATCGGCTCGAAAGCAGTGGCTTTCGTCGTGGTCGTGTTCGTATCGCATTGGTCTGCTCCAAGTTGAAAGGCTCTTCAGAAACAAGTGCTCTCGCCAGGAATTGAACCTGGTCTTCGACCTTCGCAGAGTCGCGTGCTGTCCGGCACACTCCGAGAACATGGGTGGCTCATCAAAGAGCCGAGTAACCCGCCCAGGAATCGAACCTGGTCCGACAGTTTCGAAGACTGTCATGCTATCCAGCACACCCGCGAGTCATATTGATGGATTGCTACATAGTCACAAGAGCCGACGACTGGGTTCGCACCGGCATGAGCCGCTTTACAAGAGCGGTGCCTTTCTGCATCGAGCCACGTCGGCATGGGTTGTCGCATCAGTAGCCCGACCAGGAATCGAACCCGGAACTTCTGGTTAGAAGCCAGAGATGATGTCCGTTTCACCATCGAGCCTTTTGTTAAACAAGCGGAAGGAGAGGGAGTCGAACCCTCAAGGCACCATCAAGATGCTCGCCCGGCTAGCAACCGGATACCGTCGCCTATCGGATTGCCCTTCCGTAATCAGAGGTCCGTCCGGGAATTGAACCCGGTCTACGTCCATACCACAGACGCGTGCTGCCGCAACACTTACAGACCTTGCTACTCAGTGATCACGGATGGAATCGAACCATCGGTCTCCTGCTTGTCACGCAGGCGTCTTCGCCGCTGGACCACGCGATCATGTTTGGATTGAAGTAGTCGAGACAGGAGTCGAACCTGCAAAATCACAAGCCTCTCATGCTTGCCGCTTTGCCTGTTTGCGTACTCGACTTTCGTAAGTAGCGGATCCGGGGGTCGCACCCGGCGGTCCTGGCTTATGAGGCCTGGCTGAGCACTGGCCCATCCGCGTCGTTGTTTGCACTGAGTTGCAGGTCTCGGTATCGAGCCGAGCACACCGACCTCATGACGGTCAGTTGGACACCTGTCGCACCTGCAATGTCGTTTTGAAAAGTAGCCAAGGCGAGAGTTGAACTCGCACGCCGCCCCGTTTTTGGGATGCGGTGCACGACATTCTGGTGCCTGAGTGTCTACGGACGTTCCACCACTTGGCTGTTTGAATCGAAGTACTGCGGGAGGGAGTCGAACCCTCAAACACGAACGTTTGAAATTCGCCGCTTTGCCGGTTTGCGTACCACAGCATGTTGAGTACTGAGGGCGGGAGTCGAACCCGCAAGCACTTGTTCCTAAGACAAGCGGCATGCCGTTGGCCTACCTCAGCGTTTGTTGAAAGTGAGTGGAGCACCGGGGAATCGAACCCCGATTTTCTGCTCGCAAAACAGACGTCTTCCCGTTGGACGAGCGCCCCATGTTGTTTGTCGATGAGTGCCCAGAGCAGGAATCGAACCTGCAAACATCCGGGTTTAAGCCGGACCGCTCTGCCGATTGGCGTATCTAGGCGTTTCGCGAAAAAGTAGTCCAGGATGGAATCGAACCATCGTTTCCTGTTTGTAAGACAGGCGTCGTAGCCGTTGGACCACAGGACTTTTTCAAATTGTCGATCCGGAGAGCACGTCCCCAAGGATTTGAACCCTGACTTACTGGTTTGGAATCAGCAGTGCTACCGTTACACCAAGGACGTGAATGAAGTGGGAACGCAAGGAATCGCACCTCTCGCCGGCTACCACACAATTAAAGGCAGAAGGGTTACAACCTCCCGTGTGGAAACGCTCCCATGGTCTATCGAACAAGCGGAAGCCGTGGGACTCGAACCCACAACGGTTTTACCCGCAGCTGTTTTCAAGACAGTGTCCTCATCCGGCCGGGTGACTTCCGTAGTCGCATCGCGATCGTGCGCGACGCAGTGACGTGAGCGGGAATCGAACCCGCGGACTCCTGGATGAAAGCCAGGCAATTCTGCCATCAGAATCTACCACGCCATATTGTTGGCCAGCTTGGTCGCTGACCGAATACTGCATAGGAGTTTCGATCTCCTTCCTGCTGCCTGAGAAACAGTCGACCTAGCCAGTAGTCGAATGCGGCTTGTGCAAGCGATGGCAACGGGAGTCGAACCCGCAGCAACTTGATAGACAATCAAGCTTCCTTCCCAGAGGAACTTGCCACCGAAAATGTTCGCGAGGGTGACTAACCGGAATTGAACCGGCGACAAACTCATTCACAGTGAGTCTCTGGAAACCAACACCAGATCTAGCCACAGTCGGGTATCAGTGAGTCGCACACTGTCCATGCGTGGTCCCAAACCACACCGCTTACTCCAAGCTATACCCGAAAGAAAAACAGCACCGGAGACTGGAATCGAACCAATGAACTCCTCGTTCAGAGCGAGGTGCAGCGACCAGCAACTGCTACTCCGGCGTTTTCAAATTGCAAAAGCACTCCGTCCGGGAATTGAACCCGATCTGCGAGCTTCAAAGGCTCACGTCGCGACTACGCGCCGGAGAGAATTGTCGAACTTCAAAGAGTGTCCTGTGGGAGTCGAACCCACCTATCCGGATTGGAAGTCCGGAACCTTTGCCGCTCGGCCAAGGACACTTGAATGCGGAAGTTTGAAGGGCGAGGTGTGAAACGAAGCGAGCTATCTCACACTTCTCGCTTCACCCTTCAAACTTCGCGAAGCTCCGGCGGAAGGACTCGAACCTTCACTCGTCTCCTTAACAGGGAGCCGCCTTACCATTGGGCCACACCGGAATCTGCAAAGCGCCCAGTGGGAGTCGAACCCACACTTCCGCCACGGCAAGGCAGCAGGCTACCGCTACATCATGGGCGCAAAAAATGCATCACAACCAAATTGTCAAAGATCAAAGATGCCAAAGCATCAAGAGCACCGAGCCGGAATCGAACCCGCATCACCTCGTTACGACGGAGGAGTCTTGCCGTTAGACCATCAGTGCTAGTTTCAAACTGTTTCAGTGGGATCGGTGAGAATCGAACTCACATCGCTCGGATTAAGAGTCCGATGCATTACCTTGTCTGCCACAATCCCATGTGTTGTCGTCGTTTCGTTTCAGTCGGCGTGGCGGGAATTGAACCCGCGACCGTCGCCTTATAAGGACGCCGCTCTCACCCCTGAGCTACACGCCGATGCGTAGCAAGTGGGGCCGGAGAGATTCGAACTCTCGCCGAACGGATTAAAAGTCCGTAATGCTGCCAGTTACACCACAACCCCATGAATCGATCAGGGGTATGCGTTTCAATCGCTGAAGCATGTTTGGTTCTCCGCCGTGTTGTTGTCGAAAGTGGTAGCCCTGGGAATTGAACTCAGCGCAACTCGGTTACCAGCCGTGTTTGGGCGACCAGCCCTCGACTACCATGTTGTTTCTCGCGCCAAACACCGTTCCGTCGGCGCATATCTTCCTTGTCAGTGGGCCGGGAGGCGCTCGAATCCTCGTCTGCGGTTCTTCAGACCGCCGCTAGACCGTCTCAGCTACCAGCCCATGTAGGTTTTTTGGGATTGCCCGATTTGGACACGAAAAAAGGCTCGATGTCTGCGTGACACCGAGCCTTCATGTAGAAAGCAGTTCGCTTGAAGCGAGTGTCACGTCAGCAGTCGATACGGGATATTGCCGGGCTGGAACGTATTGGCTAAGGACCAATCGCTACCGCCGAAGGCATTCCCTTCGTGTATCCGTTCGAGTCGACTTGATTGCTGTTTGGTAAACATCAGAAAGCTCTTACTCGCTTGTCTGGGTGTGACTTGTGTGTTCGGGGGTAATAGACGCTTTCGCTTCCGAATGGTTCGTGAAAATTCTCTCTTTCGCAAAACTAGATGCGCAGGCCCGCGAGATTATTTCATGCGACTAGAAATAACTTTGCCACGAACCGCACAGAAGTCAAACGAATTCGCTTGCGCACTTGTACTCATCAACCATGCGATGATTCGCTCGTCGATTCATCATCGTCGATTGTTTCGACTGGATACACGACCGTATCCGGCGGCATGTCCGGATAATATTCGCCGGGGTGACCTGGTGGCAGATTGTCCGGCGTGGAGTAGCCAGGCGGGACGTGGTACGGGTGATCGGGCGGCAGTCGCGGCCACGTGTGGATCGGGGGATAGGCTTCAATGACCGTCGGCTCCTCGGGTTTCGGCGGCCACGGCCAATCCTCGGGCCACCAATCGGGACGTGGTCCGAGACTGGATGTGTCGTCATCGGTGCTGGATCCTTCGGGCGGATCCGCGTCGGGAGGCACATACGGCGGTTCGCTGCCCGGTGGATCGAACGGCGGGATAAAAGGCGGCGGCGGCATCTCAGGTTCGAACGAATCGTGAGGGGTCATTGCAGGACACTCCGTTTCAATGGATTTGGATGAACGAACTTGGTGCGCTGCGACGGACACAGACCGCACTGGGGGATTGCTTTCGTTTGCAGGAACCGGCGCACCTCAGCATCGCTCGCGTCGGGCCGACAGGCTTGGTAATCGCGGAAAGGTTGCCACTGCGGCAGGTGGTGTAACTTCAGCTTGGCTTCGAGTTGGTTGAAGTAGGCCAGTGCTGGGCATTTGGCGAGACAGCCACCGACAAGTTGTGTGCAGGTTTTCTGCATACACACTCGATAGGCTGCGTCTGGCTTTGAATCGAACGGGATCGGTTTGCCGTCCTCGACTCTGTACTGCCTCATCCATCCGCGATGCGATTGGCGGATCTTGATCTGGATACCCGGATACTCTTCACGCCATCGCCAGACGGTTTGCTTTACACGTCGAAACTGCTCGAGGTACGCATCGTGTGTTCCGTGCTGGCTGACTTCGAGTCGGCAGTCAGCCTGCACCAGTGTTTCTGGCAGTGCAGGATGACGATCAAAAAAGAACCCATTGGTCACCAACATCAGATTGGAACGCGGCCAAGTCTCGCGGGCGAGCTGCAAGTGCTCAATCAAATTCGGATTGAGCAGCGGTTCACCACCGAGCAATGCAAATCGTTTCGGCAAGATTCGATGATTCCACGCTTCGTATTCAGCCTTCGCATCATCCGGAGTCGGCATCGCACCGGCCAAGTGAAAGTTGCTGTAATGGCTGCACTGTTGGCAAGACAGGTTGCAGCCGTGAGCGAGGTGGTATTCCAAAGCAGGCAATTCAATCATCGCCATATCACTTTCTCCAAGCCGTGTTTCTCAAGCCCAAGTTTCAGGAACTGTGGACGGTGACGTTGGTAGCCGGGCAAATCGACGTGCTCGTGCTTGAAGGAATGCTGAACATCTACGGCAACGTTCACTCCCGCCAGTTTGCATCGCCAGAAGAAGTCCCAGTGTTCCTCAACTTTGAGTGCTTCATCCCAGCGGATCGCTTGCAGGATGTCACGGTAGGCGACGAAGCAGTTGCCGACGTAGTGACACCAGCGGATCGAACCTTGCCTTCTCAGGTAGCCGCGGTGGATACGCAGCCGACTTCCGTTGCTGCGGAGCATTCGCGGACGTTCGTCGTTGTTGCTCAAGGCGGCGAGCAGATCGATATCGTTGTGCCGGTTTAGCTTTTCGATCAGTTCGGGCAGCCGAGTTCGCTGGGTCACCAAATGATCGTCGTCAGTGAACACAACGACTGGCGATTCGCCGCAATCGAGAAGGCGATTGCGACCGGCGGACAAACCGATGTCGTATTCCGTCTCGATCAGCTCATCCACCATTCCCGCTTCCGCTGGACAGTTCGTGGAGAACCGCAGTTCTGGTTTTCCGTCGTCCAGAACGTGAATTGCTGGTCGGTTGGTTCCACAATGCTCGTAAATGCTACGAATCAGCGCGGCGCAGCACTCCGGTCGATGGATCGTCTTGATGCAGAAGGTGACGTGGTCACGCATTGACAACGCCTCCCCCGGGATAACGCATCGAATGGAAACCGTGTTTACGAAGACCGAGTTTCCTAAACTTAGGTCGACAACGCAGATCTCCATAAGGTTTCGCACCGACATGGGCGTGGACGACCATGCAGTCTTCGGCAACGGCCACTTTCAAATTCTCGAGGTGACTGGCCCGATAGAAAAACTCCCAGTGTTCGTACGTCTTGATCGCGGGATCCCATCGGAGCTTGGCAATCGTCTCGCGGCGTGCCAGAAACGCATTGCTGGACATGTCGCACCACGCGAGTGGGCCGACGCGGCGGTGCTCGCCTCGAAATATCCAAATCCGTTTGCCGTTCATGAGCGGCGCAAACAGAAGTGGTCTTCCGCCTCCCCCCTGGCGGACACCGAGGATGTCGATTTCATGTTTCTGAAATCGCTCGCAGACCAGATCAAGGTGCAGATCCTTTGTGATGACGTGGTCGTCGTCGAGTAGAAAAATGAACTCCGTCTCGGCAGCGTCAATTGCGGTGTTCCGTCCAACGCCAACACCCACATCGTGCTTGTCGAGATCAATCACATGGCAATGCCGTGCAGTTTGCGGGTACTTCACTGAAAATCGCAATTCCGGACGCCCGTCATCAACGACCACAATCTTGGGATCATCAAAGTGTTTGCGGAGTGACTCGACCAAGCGATGACACGACCACGGCCGATGGATGGTCTTGATGCAGAAAGTGATGTCGTTCGGTGAAAATGTTTTTTTGTCGCTCATGGCATCACCCGTGCTTTCTGAGTTCAGGATTCACGTGCGCGATGGCCGACGCGAGTTCGTCTTCCGTCGGTTCGATGTCAAGGAACTCGACCAGTTGGCGAATGACACGTCCTGGCTCAGCGGTCAACTCCGAGAACTCGATTCGGAAAACGGGAATATCGGGATGTTCTTCGATGAAGCGATCACGATGCTCTGCGAGACTGCGTTGCAAACTTTCGCAGGAATCATCGTCTGCCGCGAACCACTGACCACGATGCTTGTTGGATCGATCTTGCAAACTTCGGATGGAGGCCTCGATGTCGCGATGGACCGAGATGATCCGTAGTGAATCACCTAAGGCAGAGTGCATGTGTTCGGCAAAGCGGCAGAGATGTGGATACTTGCCGCCCGCAACCGTTTTGTCTCGGTTTGCTTCTGATTTGCGTGAGACGATCCAGGACTTCAATTGTTGAGTTAGTTGTTGATCGCTGATGCCAGGATCCGTTGCTGGGAATCGCATCGCCTTTTCGCAAAGCTGAGCGAGACCAACCGCTTCACCTCCGCCCGTTGCCTCGTAGCCGCCAAGTTGGTTTCCCATGTGGACGCCGAGATGATGCATGACCATCGCCACACATGAGGTACCCGACCGATGCGGGCCAAGCACCGCGAAGAAGGGTGCGTCCGAGTGGTCGGCATTTCGGGCGTCGTTGAAGAACCGAGTTTGATTCCACTTGCGACCGCAAATGTTCGACTTCGTCGGCAGTTGTCCCACCATCCAGCGATCGGGCGTGTAGACCGCGATCGATTCTCGTTGCACGTTCTTACCCTGAACCAGTGCCTCGTAACGACGCTGAATGAAGCGGCCGAGATGGTGGTCAACGTGGTGTTTGTGGTGCCAATCGTTCCACGTCAGGTGTCGATACAAGGCTTTCATGTTGTCACGACCCCGCACCATGAACGCATGCGTGCGATTGACGTTGTAAGGTCGATAGACGTGTTCATTCACCTTCTGAGGCGGATGCTTGCCGGCGTACAAGTGCTGTCCACCGAGATACGCCAATCCCCAGTCGGGAGGCAATTCTTCAACGAACTCTTGCACCTGTTGGGCGAAGTCTTCCGCGAAACCGGCGTCGTCCTCGAAGACGACATACGAATCGATGTGTTCACTCAGGCACTTTTCCAGAATCAACAGGTGCGAACGGTAACATCCCCACGCTCCATTGCCGGCTCGCCATTGCGGTGGTGTTGCAACGTTTCGTCCATCGATCGCCGCAAACCGCTCGGGTTCAGGAAATGGCCATGGGTCGGGCAACTGTTCCAGCCACTCGCGCAGTCGATCTGGTCGGCGATCAAGGTTGATAAGAAAGCAACGTTCAACGATGGCCCGGCTATTCAGCTTCGTCGTCTGGCTCGGATGGCCCTTCGGGGAACTTCTGTTCGTATTTGCGGATGGCGGTGTTGACGAGACCGCGGGCGATCGCGGCGGTGAACCTTCCATGTGGCAGACCTCTTAGTTGGGCTTCTTCGAGTAACCAGTCGACAATCGTGTCAATGTTGCGGCGGCAACCCTGGGCACCCCAGTCGTTCATCGTGTCGACTCGGGTTTCGCAATTGCACGATTCATTTGGCTTGGCGAACCAGGCCAGCATCCGTTTCAATTCATTGCCGGGGCCGGGACGAAATCGATCGATCTTGATCGTTTCAGGCTCGACACGTTCCGGCAGATAGTTGCGAAGCAGCGATTCGAGTTCACGTGAGTCTTGCTTGCGACGCTTCTTGTTGACCAACGCCATGCCGATCGTGACAACGTTGATCGCCCGCGGGTTTTCGTTGGCTTGGCAGGCGTTGCAGGCCGACGGCGTTGTACGGACTTTGCATCCGGCCATCTGGCCCGCGACTTCGCAGGAGTTGTCGTGATGCAAATGCGGGCAGTGGATCATGCAGACATCTCCGTGACCTGGCCGTCAAAAGCACCGGAGCTAGTCGGTGGCTCGCCGGGTTCACCACAGTCGCTGTCGACCAGCTCCCAACCGCAGGACCAAATCCAAGTGCTGCTGCACGGTTCACTCGATCCACTGCTGTCGTCCGATGGGGGTTCGCTGTCGCTGGTACTTGTTCGCTCGGAACCTTCGCTCGAATCAGAGCGGCTTTCGCTGGGCCGATTGGAACTGTCTTCACTACTGTCGCTGGGTCGATTTGATCCGGAGTTGGACGGTTCGCTTTCGGATGGTGGCTGGCTGCCGCTGTACGATGAACCGAGGCTGGGATCGTCGCTGTGGCTTGGTCGATCGCTTTCGGACGTTGAGTTCGAGTCACTCGTCGAGCGAGATGTGCTGCGAGAGCCTGATGTGCTGCGGGAGTCGGATCCGCTTTGGGAGTCAGACGTTGACTGGCTTGGGGATCCTGATTGCGATTGGCAGGATGACCCAGAATCGCTTCCGGACCGGGAGTCGCTGATCGAGTAGGATTCGCTCGCCGATGAAGGCCGCGATATGCTTGACTCGCTTGCTGAATCACTCGTCGAGCCTGAATTCGAACTGCTAATCGACCTCGATGTTGATCCACTATCCGATTGGCTACCCGAGTGACTTGTCGAATCTGAATCGCTACCGGATTCGGACCGGCTGTAAGAGTAGGACGCGCTGCCAGATGACTCGCGTGAATCACTGGTTTCGCTGTCGGATGTGCTGGAGGACGCTGATTGCGAACCACTTTCCGATTCCGAGCCAGAATTGGAACCGCTGGATTGCGAATCACTTAGGCTGCTCGCCGATGGGCTTCCGGAATCCGATCGCGAATAACTGGGAAGTGAATATGATTCGCTGGTTGATGGGCTGCCCGAGTCACTTTCAGACTGGCTTGAGTCCGACGCCGATTCGGATGATTCAGAGGTCGATGAGCTTGCACTGGATGGGTGGCTTCGACTAACGGAGCTCTCAGAACCTGAGTCGCTGGATTCGGACTGCGACGAGTCACTGGAGTCGGATTTGGAGGAAGATCCAGACGAATCTGAGGTCGACGAGCTTCCTGAACTCGAATCACTGCCGATGCTTGGGAAGCTGATGGACCGGCTGGAGTCGCTCTCACTTTGTGATTCGCTGGATTCATATTCGCTGCTGCTTCCTGACGAACCGCTGGAATCACTTGATGAGCCGCTCTCGGATGAAGAAGCCGAGCTTGAGCTCGATCCATCTGACGAAAGCGAAAGCGAGCCGGATGAATCGGACGACTGCGAAGACTCAGAACTGTCGCTTGATGAATTGCTGGACGATGAACTCGATTGACTACTGTCGGACGAGGAACTTGAAACGCTGGATGAGTCACTCTCGGAAGAGCTGCTTGAACTTGATTGACTGGATGAGCTAGAGGAACCAGACGAAGAATCCGAAGAACTGGAAAGTGACGAACTGCCGGATGAACTTGAACCCGATGAGCTTGAGCTGCTCGATGACGAAGAAGATGGCGAGCTTGACGATGAGCTTGAAAGTGAACTGTCTGAGCTGGACGACAGGCTGCTCGAACTAGATGAACTGAGACTGATCGACGAGCTGTCGCTGGACGAATCGCTGCTTGAAAGACTGCTCGATGACGAATCGCTAGACGAAGATGAAGAACTGCCTGAGGATGAACTGCTGCTGGAGCTGGATGACGAACTACTGGAGCTAGAGCTACTGCTATCGCAACATCGACAACCAATCGTGAGGTACGCCGAGGTGTCTTCGTGGAAATGGCAAACGATCTGCTGCGTTGCAAGGAGAGCGTAGTCGCAAACGTTGTAGACCGAGACCTTGACTCCGATTGGTCGCCATTGTGTTCCGTCGAATCGCAGCTCGCGAGCCGTTCCCCATGACTTCGCTTTGATGCGCCTGGTCGGCTTGCAAAGTAGAGTCTGCTTGGGCGGATCGAGCACCCAAGATTGGTTGCCATCGAACGTGACAGTGAGGTATTGATCACCGGAACCATCAATCGGTCCACGGATTCTTTGCGTCGAATGGTTGCGGGCAACGATCCGGACTTGTTCGCCGTCAATGTCCAGGACCGGTTCAATCTTGCCGGTCGTGTCGAGACGGAACAGATCGCATTCCGCACTTCCCGTGACCGTCCCTTTGCGAGCGGTGACGCCGCCAACAGGCACTTTGACGAGATAGACGATGTCTTTTGGATGGCCGACCCGGACAACAGCCCATTGGACACCGGTTTCGCTTGGGTTCCGTCGCCACAGAATCTGCGCCGAACCTTCGGGTTTGGATTCGAGGACGAAACTTGGTGACAGGGCCGCATCGGCATATTCGTGCCAAGTCTCCTTGACGTTGACCAACGCGGCAACGACGCCGTCGAACACGACTCGGCCGACTTTGTCTTCGGCGATCGGTTCAATCGCAACGCCGACGCGGCCGGTAGATCCGTCTGCTCCCGGCTTACCGACTTTGATCGTTGCGTCGCGTACGAATCGGGCAAGTTCAACTGGTCCTTCGAGTGGATCGGTGAGCGGAGTGAGAAAACCACCAACACCGCCGATCGGTATCGTTTCGCTGGTTGTGTTATGAACTCGAACCGTTGCTGCGTTTTGCAGATGGGTTCGCGGGCCGCCTCCGCCGGGCAGTCGGTTCTTATGAAGCGCATCGGCAGCCGCAAGCAGTCGGTTGTACTCGGCGGCCGTGATACTGAACTGGTCGCCGGGTCGGACTCTTCGTGTCATCAGTCGATCCCCAGCGCATTGAAATTACCCTCCGGATAGACTTTCTCGACGTACGCCGCGGCCGGCCGTCGCAATACACGATCACCGACCACTTCCTCGTCATGCTTGACCCACAGGTAATCCCAGCCGAGTTTGTTGATTCCAGTGATCGCTCCAACAGAAAGCAGGGGTTGATTCGGACGCGCCGCAAAGTGATAGGTGATGTCGACCCAGTTCTGTTCGTCTTCGCCACCTTCGGCCCCGAGAAACAAAGCTTCACCCGGCGAGAAGAGAGACCAGTTGGTTGAATTCGTGCGGCCAGTCATCGAAACGACGGCGAGCAAGTATGCAGTCGAAACCCACTCAAACTTTTTGCGAACTGAGAACTCGAAAGCTGGAACGGTAACATCGACGCCTTCGACACCCGAGTCGCTGACGCCGATTGCTCCCTGATAAACCGGAGCGACTTTGCCAGGTGCTGGGTAGATGCCACGAGTAGCGAGCGACTGATTGAGGTGGGTCGTTGCTCCGGTGGTGTTGAACGAAACAGGATCGAGTTTTTTCTTGGTGATGTTCGCCGTGACGAGGGCGTACTTCTGGTTGATGTGTTCCGCATCGATCCTCAAATTTGGAATCACGTCGGGATCGATCTGCTTGATGTAGCCAAGCAGTGCATTCGCCGCAGCAGCCGGACTGACCAAGCCGCCGCCATTGTCCGCAACGTAGGACGTGACGTCCGCTGTTTGATTGCCGCGGGTTGCCTTCGGTGACAGCGCGGCAATCTCAAAGTTGTACCCTCCCGCGACAAAGCCCATTAGCCAAACACCAAGCCTCCATCCCGAGCGCGATCGACAAGCTTTTTCGTGTTCTCAGCAGTCTCCGTGATCGCACGTTGAACACTCTCGCTGAGGCCTGAGCTTTCCGAGGCAACTGTACGCTCAACCTGCTGTTCGCCCGATGAAAGAGATTCGTCGAAAGCAGTCAGTTGATCGTTGACGTGGGCAAGTGACTGATTGATCGCATCGGTGTCGACAACGGGGACGTCAGCCATCGCGGGCATTTCTGGGGCCGCTTTGGCGATTCCCTTCTCGTTGGCCGCCTCGGGCTTGTTGGCTTTCAGTGCCGAAACATCCTTGCCAAACCCCATTCCCGCGGAATCGAAGCTGGCGGTCACGCTCTCGGTGTCTGAACCGAAGCCGTTGATCGCATCCGCCGAATCTCGGTCGAGGCCCAGTTGCAGGTCCTTTGCATCGGGGGCCTGCAATTCCGGTGCGTCTAATTTCGGCATCTCGACGTCGAGCTTGCCGGGGTCCGGCAGTTGCGGCTGCTCAGAGGGTCTGTCGTTCGAGTCGCCTGCTTCGTTTGCAGCTCCGACCGCCGAATCGAGTTCCGCTTGCGCGTGATCGATTCGCAGCCGTCCTGCGTCGTCGACGCCTCCTCCCTGCAAGTTTGCGTTGATCCCTTCGCGCATCGCGCGTCGTTTGCGTGCGGCCGATTCCCGTTTCTGCATTCGCTCGCCGATCGCTTGATTGCGGGCCTGTTCATCGGCACGATTCGCAGCTTGCGTTTCCTCGTCGATCTTCCGCATCTCGACTTCGACGTCGATATCCGAGATTAGACTCTTCAGCTTGATCCAGGCTTTACGAATGAAGCCGGTCGCGTCGTTCCATCTTTGTTTGAGATACGTAGAGAACACGGACCAACCATCGGCCAAGTATCCGATGGTCTCATCCCATGCGTTAGCGATGTACTCCAAGCTGATGACCAAGCCGCGTGCGATCGTCAGCGTCAACGATCGCCAAGCACCTTTCAGATGCTCGATGCCGCGTGTCCACTGGAGGTTGAGATAGGCCCAAAGCACTCGGGACGAGGCAGTGATGTCGCCGGCGGACAAGGCATTCGCGATCGCACCGAACGCAGCCAGCGTGTCTTTCTTCAGGATTTGAAAAACCGATCCAAGATATTCGACAGCTTTTGCTGCGATACCGCTGGCGTAGAGGAAGTAAGCGCCGAGCGCGGCGACGGCTACCACCACCAGACCAATCGGCGAGAAGAGTGCGGCGATGGCACCTCCAATGAATCCGATTACCGTGCCCAGAACCGAAAACACGCTGGCCAACCCGCCGATTGCGAAACTCGCAATTCCAGCGAATGTGCCGACCGCAAACAACGCTGCTCCGATGCCGACGATTGCCGCAACGGCGACTGCAGCGATTTGAACAGCGCGACGGTTGTTGCCAATCCATTCTGTCAAAGTGGACGCCGCTCGCGAGGATGCTTGGACCATCTTCGTGATGGGACCATTGAGAGATTCGCCGATTGCGATGGCCACTCCTTCAATCGAGCTCTTCAGTATCCGAAACGCCCCTCCGATTCCGGAGTCCATTTCTTTCGCGGTCCTGTCTGCGACGCCGCCTGCGTTTCGCAACTCGGCCAATAGTGCTCGCGTATCTGAAACCGATTTTCCAATGGCGGATGCAGACGTGATGCCGAGCATTCCGAACACTTCGTTAAACTTCGCTGCCTTCTCCGCGGAGCCCAGATTCTTCGTTGCGTCGGCAACCTCGCCCAGAATATCGACCAACGGTCGAGCGTTGCCGGCGGCGTCCATCGTGGCGACACCGAACACTTTTTGAAACTTCTCGGACTCCGCTGCGCTGAGTGTCAACAATCGCTTCAGAGCATTACCTGCCGAGCTGCCTTGGATGCCGATGTTCCCGAGCGTGCCCAGAATCGCAAGCGTCTCTTCGAGACTCATGTTGGCATCGGCAGCGACAGGACCGGCGTAGGAGAGTGCTTCGCCGAGTGATTCCACGCTATTGAAGCTCTTGTTGGCAGCCGCAGTCAAACCATCGGCAACTCGGGAGGCATCCGTCGCTTCCATCCCGAACTGCCGAATCGCTGCAGCAAAGATGCCCGAGGCAACCGTAGCGTCGGTTCCGGTGGCTCGAGCCAGATTCATCACGCTGCCCGTCATGTCCTCGATCTGTTTTGGATTGAAGCCAGCACGCCCCAATTCCGTCATCAACGAAGCGACCTCAGTGGCTGAGAAACTGGTGGTTGCTCCGAGTTGCTTTGCTTTGTCACGCAGCACTTCAAATTCGGCAGCCGTTGCACCGGTGATTGCCTTGACGCCACGCATCGCGTCATCAAAAGAAGAGAACACCGCAAGGCTACCGGCCAATGGTGCGGCCGCCGCCGTGCCAATGCTCATCAAGCGAGTGCCGATGAGCCGCGTTGATGCCCCGAAACGTTCTAGGCGTTTCTTAGCAGCTTCCAGACCTTTGAGGAACTTCGAGTTCCGCGTTGTCAGTTCGACGTAGGCGGCGCCTGCTTTGACCTGCGACATGAAGCACCGTCACGACTTCGGAGAGAACTGAACGCCAAGAATGCCAGAGAGTTGCTGAACCGACGTTGGGATCGCGGGCTGTTTAGCGATGATGAGGGGATTGAATTCGGCTGGGCGATAAGGCTTCCGGCGTCGTTTGCGATCGCGATTCACTTCGGCCAGCAATGCCATGTGACTGCTCGCGATGCTCCAATCGTGTTCGCGACGAGCTTCCGCCATCACGACGAGGTGTCGGAGCGTTAATGGTCCTGGGTCGACGCCGAGGATGCCGGCGAGTCGGAGGACGAGGCGCTCAAGGCGGAGCCCTGCAGATTCTTTTCCAGATCCTGAACGACTCGATCGACTAGATGCGGATCGTCCAGATGTTTCTCCACCGCTGCCAATCCCCGAGCTTCGATCTGACGTTGTTTCTCCGCCGCCTTTTCCATCAGGCGGCGTTTCTGCTCCGGGAGATACGCCACGATCGCTTCAATAAGTGCGTTGGTCGCCTCCGCGATCGAATCGCCAGCCAAGCCTTCGCCGAACTGTTCATCGGTGACGTCCTCTTTGTCCGCTTGTGGTTTGCAAACCGCGTAGAGAACATCGCCGAGCAAGAGTGGATCGCTGGCCAGCCTCGCTACCAACTCGCCATCCAGGGCATCCATCAGTGAGACACCCGTGATGGTTTTCACTCGACGCAGGGCGGTGTTGTCGAGGTCAACAACCCAAACGCGTCCTTTCCGATCAACGAATTTCTGCATCTTACGGAGTTCCTCCACCGCTGCCGACGTTCAGTCCGCTACCGCTTGCCGCTTGAGTTGGCTTAAGAGTAACGTCCGCCGAGATGACTTCTTCGAGTTGCTGATTGATCGTGAAATTCATGACTTCGCAGGTCAGCGTTAGTGTTCCACCGGCATCGCTGATTGCGACATCGGTGGGATCGCCGGACATGAAGAGGCCCTGCAGCAATCCGAAGGAAGTATCCCCATCTTTGTTCAATACCGTGAACTCGATCGAAGCGTCCTTCAGCGTTCCAACGGTCGCCCGCCATCCGTTGTTGTCACGTGTCGATGCATCGGCCTCCGCCTTTTCCAGCGTGACCGTCAGGTCCTTGCAGTTCTTGATCTCGGCGCCGTCGATAGAGAGCGTGGCATCGAGACCGAGTCGCACTTCTGGCATGAGTCCTGATTTCCTTCCGTGGGAATGGCGTTACTTGACGCTGTCACGCCAGAACTTTGGCAGCCGGCTTCGATTCGCATCGAGGGCCGGCCGCATGAATGGTCGCTTGGCATAGCGTCGAGGCCGCGCGACCGATCGACGCTTGTTCTCATCTTCGATCAAGCGTGTTGCCCGACTCGCTTGGGCAGCCGTCTGCAACTTGATTCGAGCAAACTTGGCAGCATTGCCGAGCGTTTTCACCCGGATCGGTCCATATTCACCGACTCGGAACCGATGTCGCTTCAGTTTTCGTCGACGCTTGGCGACACCGCCAAATTCGTGCAGGTTCCAAAGACGCCCCGCGATTTCATTGACGGGACCGACGACGACATCGGGTTGGGACCGGTCAACCTCATAGCGAATCGATCGTTTGAGTCGGCCGGTTTGCGTGTGAGGCGGACTGCCGGGGCTGGATGGTTTCTTGCGGCGACGAATGGAGCGTTTGGCCGTCAGGCGGATCGCTGCGCCGGCGTGCCCAAGTGATCGGAACGTGCCTTGTTGGGTCTTGCGTTTGAGTTGCTCGGGTGTGAACCGGACCCGAGTGGTGATGCGCATCAGCGGGCCAATTCAAAAGTCAGCGACAGCAGGCTCGTAAATTGCCGGAGTTGCTCCCAGTGTTCCACTGAATACAACACGCTGTTTTGGACTTTGACGCAGCGAGCCTGCGGAAAGTCGGTCAGTCGCTTCAGTCGAAACTCGTCACCGATTTCCTCGACGAATTGAACCAAGGGATCAATCTCGGCTGCATCACCTTTCTTGAACTTCTTCTGCACCGCCACGTCGATCATTGCGTGGACTTTGTTGCTTGACCGGTCCAGCGGAAGTAGATCGATCTCGCGAGGCACGACGCTAACTCGCAGTTCCTTCATGTCCGACAGATCGAAGTTGGGCACGTACAACCGCTCGGCTTGGAACGTCTGGCTGAGACTTGTTGCGTTTAGCTTCGTCGCTACCTTGTCGGCGATCTCCAGAATCGTGGTCATGTTTCCTCGCTGTCGATCAACTTGGTGTGGATTCGGAGCTTCAGGCGAAACGGATCGCTGTACCGCCAGGCTGGTTCACCCCCAAGCGACATGACTTCGTAGGTGAAGGTCGTGCCGTCTTCGGCTTCCAATATCCAATCGCCGCGTTTGGGGAGAGATCCAATCGGCGAGAGTAGTAGGTCCGAGGTATCGATCAGAAAGTCACGAACCTGGCTGCGAGTGACGATGCCCTCACCGTCATCTTGCTCGTACAACGAGCGTCCGATCGTAGCTGGTAATTCCGCCTGTAAATCGTCGCGTTGGTAAGTCACCAATCGCGACGCGTGAGTTTTGAGCTTCTCGGCCAGCCATGCGTGGCCATCGCGAAGCATGTCGGTCATGACTTGCGAGTCGTCGTCGACTTGGTGGCTGGTTTGCCATTCGACTTGAGCAACTCGGCTGCCTTGTCGCTCAACTCCTCACGCCAAGCATCATCCGCGCGACGTTGATACTCGTCTGCGATCGCCTCGGCCTCTTCCGTCAACTGCTGCTGACGGACGTTGGTGGGACGCGAGAACGGTTGGATGAGATTTGTGTTGTTTCCGCCCTGGTCTCGTTTTCTCGTCGGCAGCAAAGCGACGGCAACGAGAACAATAACAACAACGGTTGCGATTCCAAGAATCATGAGTTTTACATGCCTCGTTTGATGAGAATGAATCCGAGCAAGATGATGGCGACGACAATCAACGCGAGCGTTGCCAGTTCTCCGGCCCCGGCCCAAATCAGCGCATTGCGTCCATCGCTGTCGCGGTCGAAGAGTTGATCTCGGTCGTTGTCGCGATCAAACGGTCGCCAGCGATCACTTGGCTCGACAGGGCAATACCCGTCAGGGCAGTCTTCCGACGAGAGTTGCATCGTCGGAGAGATCGCGTCGTCCCAGGAATAACCGCGAGTCTTCAGCGCACCGGTTCGTTGGGCTTGCCGTGTCTGCTGATACAGCTCGTAGCCGTGCTGGAGATCGCTATACAACTCAGCTGCCGTTCTTGGCAGCATCGTGTGCCCCGCCGCATGAACGTGTCCGCCAGTGGAATCTTGGAACAAAACGACGGGGAACTGGCTCACGGGAACGATCTCTTCAAAACGTGTTCGGTACAACGCGTTGCTTGCGGTGTAGACCTGGAATTCACACTTCGACTTGAGACTGATGAGCTTTTGGTCTCGATTGAACCAATCAAGCAGTTGTTGGCTCTTGGCATCACTACCCACAAAGATCGCGAGTTGATATCGCTTCTTCTCTGGCTTGGGCTTTGGTGTCGCGACTGGTTTTGCGGGAGTCACGACAATAGGAGCCGGAGCAATTGGCTGTATCGGGACCGATGGCACGACATACGGATGAACGACTGTCGGCGGACATGGGTTGCATGGACGCCGAATGATCTGTTGCTTGAGTTCGCCTTGAGCCTGCAAGTTGACTGTCGGTGGAACCTCAAGCTTCTCAAACTTTCCGACTCCCGGCGTCACTGGTGGAGATGACGGCACGGTCCAATCCGCCTGCTTCTGCGGGACTGGTTGCCGATGCAGTGCAGTAAACACGGCACCAAGCAGGACCGCGTGAATCACCGCTACCACGATCAGGCCGACACTGAGCTTGATCCGAATTTCATCCTTCACTCGATCACCTCGTAACTTCGATAAGGCAGAGAACTGGCGGGGTCTTCCAATACAGTGAGAGCGAATCCGCCGTAGCCGGCCCAAAGACGAACAAACTGCTCTCTTGGCGTCAGTTCAAATCGACCGGGATAGTTGTTGTCGAGAATGGCCGCGAATTGCCGACCATCTCGTTCGACCCATCCAACGAAGGTGCAGCAATGTGCTGGCTTCCACCACAGAATCGCTCCTCGACGCGTTGCGGTCGCCCAATCAAGGAAGCGTGGGTCGGCCTTGATCGTGTAGCTGTAATCAATGCCAGCCGCATCCAGGCGATTTCGTAGCCGTGTGTCCCATTCACCGTCGCTGTAAGTCGAACGCCATCGCTCGCCGAGTTCGTATTCATTGAGCCAGCGAAGATGATTCACCAAAGATGCGTGAACGCAGCTGCCTTGATTAAGCCGGCCTGTCCAATTGCGCTGATGCAGTTCTCGAGGTAGGCTCGCGGCCGGCTGTTCGGGTGGAGGTGCGGGCAAAGCTCGCACTTGCACGTCGCCTTCGGGAAGGCAGCCGGTGCAAGCGAACAATGCAATCATGCAAAGTAGGCTTCGTGCATGCATTCGGTGCTTACTCATGGAACGCCTTACTGAAGTAACCGAACCAGGACGCTGGGCGTGCTCGGCGGAGCGTCTTCCACCGAGATGCCGATCATCGAGTGGTCGTACTGGTTCTTGATGACGTGATGACTGATTTCAGACCAGTAAAGAATCGTGCCAGCCGGAATGTTTGTGGTTGGATCTTTGACCAAACAGAAGATGCCGCTGACCGTGATACTGCCCCGAGCGCCCGCATAGATGCCGAACTTCGCGACGCCAACCAGTTTGTTCAGAACCACCACGTCGCCCGGCGCAATGTCTACATCAGGGGCGAAAGGAATGGTGTCACCTTCATGAACGAAGGTGGCCCCAGCGGGCACGACGATGGCGTTGCTCACGGTGATTCATCACTTGGGATTTCACTGACTGAGACGCACTCGGACAAACTCGTCGGCCGCGACCACATCGGCAACAACCTTTCCGAGGTAAACGGTGTTCGTGTCGATCTCGGTAATGATGCCGTCGTTGGTGGCATACACTTTCTGGCCGGCCGAGTACTCGTCTTCGCTGGCCATGGCTTTCGGGAAATCAAAGACACCGTCAACCGCGAATGACCCGAGCACTCCTGCTTTGAGATCGCGTTTGGTGATACCGACCAAGTCGCCTTGGATGACGATCGAACCGACGGGCACATCGACATCGGGCGTGAAGTCGACGTGCTTTCCTTCATGGATGAATTGAGCTTGCATGGGAATCCGATAGGTTGAGTGCTTAAAAGGGAACCGAAGTCAGCCCGTCGACTATTCGCCGGTGACCTTCACGGCCGCGCGGTGGTCTTGGCTGTTGACACCGAAGTCGATGTAAGAGCGGAAGCCCATGCCCAGTGTGTTTGGTGGCATCTCGACTCGTTCGATCACGGGAGTTCGGCGTGCGTTGAGGAACACGATCTCAAACGCCGGCAGCACGTTGGGATTGGCAAACAGGTACCAGGCGGCAGCCGATGCACCTTGGTAGTACGGATCCGACAGGTGCGGCATGCTGATGATTCGGTACTTGTTGCGATGAGGATTGTCGACGGGAATTTTGGTCGGAGAACCTTGAGCGTCGATCATTAACTGTGCCGAGCCCATCAGCAGTTCGGCTTCCGTTTCCAACTCGACCGGCACGACCAGGAATTCCGGCCGGATGTTGATCGGCTTTTGATCCTTGGCCTTGGTTCCGGGGCCAGCTTTCTGCTTGCGGAACGTTGTCTTGGCGACGGTCAGGCTGTCGGGGCCGAACTTGGTGTCGGCACCGGATAGCAGGTTGGAATTATTGGCCGCGAAGAAGCCCGAGTTCTTGAGCAGCAGCGTGAAGAACAGGTCATCGATCGACTCCGCACCCGAACGTCCCATCTGTCGCGGGATGTCCATGAAGGCGTTTAGGTCATCGTTGATGATGTCGTGCCGCGTCAGGGTCAGGATCTGACCGTAGGTGTCGGCTTTGTTCGTGTACTTTTGCTCCGACAGCTTGCCGTGCTTCAGTTCACCGTCGGGGGCGACTTGCTCAAATCCGCCAGTACCGAGCAAGCGATAGCGTGACACCTCTTTGAAGTCGGAGACCGTCCCGACGCTACACAGATCAAACGCCGCGATCGGTTGGTTTTGGTAGGCCGCCAGCAACGTCTTGTTCATGACGTTCTCCATGATGCTTGGCAGGCTCATGGAGGAGAACCCGGCACGGATGGTGTCGGTGCCATCGCCAAAGACACGTGGCACATCGATGCCTTCCAGGCGAGCACACTCGGCGACGAGTTCACGCAATCCGATATGGCGAATCGGCTGAGCTGCTTCGAGTGTGCGCTCGCCATAGCCCGCAACGAGAGTCTTCTCCTCGATACCGACCGACATACACGCCGCGGCTTCGAGGACTTCGCGCGTGTAGGTTGGTTTGTGCACGGACTGGCCGGGAGCCTTGGGCCTTTCGCTGCGTAGCACTTCGAGTTCCGTTTTCGTGGCGGTCCACCCTTGTTCGATCGCGCCGGCTTCGATTACCGCGTGCTTGCCTGCACAAACCTGGCGAATGTCTGCGATACGTCGCGATTCGGCTGCTGCTTCCGCTCGCATTTGGTCGACCGCGGATGGCGAGTTCGATTTCGACTTGAACTTTGGTTTGGTGCTCATATCGAGACTCGCGTTGACAGGTTCCAAAATCGTGTCTTCCTGATCGTCGTCGCCTTCGCCCGAATCCTCATCGTCAGGTTGGCCGGCCGCGACTCGGGCTTCGGTGTTGTCGTCCGCGCCGAGAGCAACGAACGAAACTTCACCCAGCGTGGACTTGCGAGCGATGTAGGTCGGACCTTTGTGTTCGCGGCCGTTCGCCTTGGCGGTCTTGCCTTCGGGGATGAAGACAACTTTGTCGGCACTCGCACCTAGCGATGCCTGCCACGGAAATCCGTTCTCGCTGGTGGCGATCACTTCTTGAGCCGTCGCACCAACGCCCGAGATCACCCCCGCGACTTCGATCGAACGTTCGTTGATCGCGATGTCATCCGTGTGGCCGACGATGCTGCCGCGGTCATGATCTTTCAGAATTGGTCGCGACTTCCGATTTATGCGAATACCGGCAAGGTCCACGACCACTGGATAAGGCCAACCACCCAAACGCATCGCGCCGCCTGTGTAAGCGACCATCGAGAACTTGCGAAGGGATGGTTTGTCTTCGCCTTCGGTCGATGTCTCAGCAGCGGCGAGCGTGATTGTTGCCGCGTCGTCGCAGACAATCCGCAAGCTACTGGGGACTGATTCGGCTTCGGCCTCAGGCGGGTTGTTCAGCTTCGTCTTCGGCATGTTCTTCCGTGACCTCGGTTTCAGATGGAGAATCGATTGCGGCGTCGGTCGAAAGACCAAGCTCACGCATCAGTGCCGTTTCCTTGGCACGTTGTTTAAGTTCCGCCTCCCAATCACGCCCCTGCCTCGCGTACTCATGGGCCAGAGTAGTCGTATGATTGGCGAGGCGGATTTTCTGTGCGTTGGCTTCCTTGGCCGGATCAACGTGTTCGTGTCCGTCCCAAAACCATTGATGCTCGAAGGTGGAGTCGAGCGTACGGAGAGAGTTGGGCAGATAGCCTTCGATCAAGACGGCTTCGCGGAGCCAAGCCTGCAAGATGCGATCAAGGACGACGCGAGCAAGCTGTGACTGCTCGACGCGAATGGATTTGAAATAGGTTTGGTGATCGAGTCGTCCGCTGGCGTAGTTGTATCCCGATGAATTTCCGGCCGCGACGTTGTACGGCATGCTCAAACAGCGAGCGATCTCGTTAAGGATTTCTTTTTTGAATTCGCCATAAGTGGTCGATGGTTGCTCGGCCCGCATTTGGGCCATCTTCCAACCGCCAGGCATGGTAAGAAGCATTCGCTTTTCAAGTTCAATTGGCTCGAATGGTTCAGCCGAATCCGCTTCACCATTTGCCGGTGCGTCGGTGTAGAGAATGCCAGCGAAGTCGGCGGCAGTTTCGGCCGCAGCGAGCACTGCTAACGTGAATCGGCGAAGTTGAGCGAACAGCGGCAACGCCGGCGTGATGTCAGGAATACCACGGATTTGTCCGGGTCGTTCGTTGCGGAAATAGTGAATGACATCGGATGCGGGGATCGTATCGTGAGATTCGTCAAAGGTGATTCCAGAGTCGCCCGGATGACTTCGCAGGACGTCGTAGCTGATCGGATTCCCGTCCGAATCAAATTCGATGCCATCGATGTAGCGCCGCCGATCGAGACTCAGCGTTGGCGAAGCAATCTGTTCAGCTTCAACCAGCTTCAAATCCAAACTTACACGTGCATCGATCGCTTCGTTGCTGGTCAGCAATGCAAACGACTCGCCATCGCCCACACGAGCCAGCCGCATCGTTCGCAGCTTTTCCGCCAGACCGACCGTTTCCGACCACGCGAAGAACTCTTGTTCAACGAACCGGTTTGCTGCCGGGTCTCCGGTCAGCATCTGCAACCTTGGACCAGTACCAACAACGTCATTGGCAAGCGTTAATGTGATTCCGCGAGCGTAGCTGTTGTTGGCGATTTCATAACGCGAACGATTACGCAATATCCGTCGAACATCAGGACTGTTTGCAGCGGCAGCCGACAATCCATCGGCACGCGACCAATGCTTGACGTTGTCCAGCGTCGTGTTTGCCGCGTCGTACTTAGCTCTGAGTCGCGAAAAGAAGGACTGTCGGGACGAGCGTCCAAGAGCGACGGACTGATCAGCTGATCGCCGGCGCGTGTGCTGCTCGATTATCCCTGACAAGAATTTCAGCATCCCGTGCCTTATCCCGCTGTCGATCCCGACAGCCCTATCCATTCACGAGGAGAAGAGATCAGCCAGCAGAGGGCGGCACAATCTTGTTGAATCGCAAACCACGATGCGGCTTTTTCACCGCATCTTTGCCGGCGAGATGATTGTCGGCCGCGATTTGATCTTTCAGTTTGTGCTGCTCAACCGAGCCCGCATCACCCGAAGCCTTCGCCGGCCCCGATGCGTTCTCACGAATCTCGTCTTGTAGGTCATCCGCCACGGAAGTCTCACTTGGAAAGACACACTTTCTTCTGCAAATAGACCTACCCGGTCGCATCCACTTCCGACGGCGTTTCGCTGAGATTTTCTCGATCTATTTGCATTCGATGAATAGGCATGGCTTGCCTTACTGCCCGTAGATTTACAGGGACGCTTCACGAGATGACATTGTGACGGACAATCTATTCCATAATGATTCGACTTCCAGAATAGATTTGCAATTGAAATTTGAGGCAACCAACCGAGATGAAAATCATCGTAGATCTGTGCGTCGTCCCGATGGGAGTTGGCGTTTCCGTGAGCAAATATGTGACAGAGTGCCAGATGGTCCTTCAAGAAGCTGGACTCGAGCACCAACTTCACGCGTACGGCACGAACATTGAGGGCGATTGGGACGATGTGTTTACCGCGATCAAGCGATGCCACGAACGTGTTCACGAGATGGGAGCACCGCGGATCACCACCAGCATCAAAGTCGGAACTCGCACGGACCGCGAACAATCAATGCAGGAGAAGGTGGACAGCGTGACAGAGAACCAGTCATAGGGCCATCACGTCGACCTCATTCTCCAATGTCGGCTCATGCCAGGTTGATCAACTTCGCTTCTTGCGTTGAAGATCCCTGAAACTCACTCGCTCTCGTTTCGGTATCGAAGGTAGATCCGTTCCAAAAAGCAATGCGCCCTGCATGGAAGCGGCGACGGCGGAGCCGACAAGGCAGTCGAGCCAGTGGTTGTCGGGTTGCTCAGGACGCGGCTTCCATTCATCGACGGTTCGGCCGCGGCCTTCGGTTTTGACGAAGTACTCGGCGGTGATTTGCTCGGCGAACATTCGGTGTTGTTCGGCTCGGTCACCAAAGATCGAAAGACAACCTCGATCGCCCATCGCGACGGCGAGTCTCGCGTGCGTGAAGGACTTCCACCAGTTGGTGTCGTAGATCACGTGTCGGATCGCTCGTTTGCCGTGGATGGACGGGACTCGCCAGTTCAAGCCGACTCGGTCGCCCGGGCGCCGTTTGTATTCGCTGAATGGGTTGGATGAAGCACCGACGAATCGACCGTGGGACGGAAGCAGGATCGAGGCGAAGGGGCTTTGCCGGCAGAATTGGTAGACAACGTTGGTGGAGTGTCCCCAGTTCGCATCGATCAAGCAACGCTCGATCTTCATCGCAGCACCATCGTCTCGGTACCATTCTTTACCGAGCAACGTTTCGGTTAGCGATTCGAGACCGGCGTAGATGCTACCTTCGAGGCCAGTGCCTTCTGCAGCCGAAGCGAGCGTCAATCGTGCGTCGCGCAGCGTGAAGTAGTTTCGTTTTTGGTCGGGATAGGTTCCGTAGTCGATGACGTAGCCGGTGAAGTCGTCTTCCCAGGCAGCAATGACGTAAAACAATAGCTTTTGCTGGACGTCGATGAATGCGGTGACGTGGTTGGCGGCGATGGGTAGCTGGAATTGCGGCATGCCGTTGGTTTTGTCGGCGACCTGATCGGCGGTCAGTTGATCCGCGCCGACCGTTTCTTCCGGCAGCGGTTCGTTCTGGTACTCGGCGAAGAACGCGGCTTCGTCTTGAAGCTTCAAGTTCATCGCGTGCTGGATCGCCGATAGTTCGTCGTGGTTGAATCGCTCGGCCCAAGCGACCTCAGCGCCTTGGTCCATGACCTCACGATTGTCGCGATAGAAATTGGTGCCGGCCACGCCACCATCGCCCGCGCGAAATCCTTCGGCACGGACCTCGGCGTAACGTTGCCAGAGAGTCTCGTTCGTTGGGAACGAGTACACCATTCGCGTGCGTTCGCCGTTCCATTCGGGATGTTTATCGCGGTCGAGGATGTTGTCGGCCATGTCGCCTGGCCGAATCACAGTGCAGGGCATGATGCCCGAGATCTTTTTGCCTGGGCCGGCAAGCCCGAGCACCGCGCCGGCCAGGATGGCCTCACGGTTTGCACATTGCGATAGCGATCGAGCGGATTCATCGGTTTGCGGATCGTCGAGAACAACAAGCGAAGGACGGACCGTTTTACCGTCGGGTCGTTTAAACTTCATACCGCGGATACGTCCGGTGAGACCGGCGACTTTAATGATCGCACCGCTAGCCTTGCTGTCGGCGATCGTTGGCAAGACGACTTCTTTCGCAGTCCAGCCGATCTGGGTTCGCTTTCCATTGAACAACTGGCCGTTCGCGCGGTTCGAGATGCCGTCGAGGGCTTGGATCGGGAAACATACTTCGGGATAGTCGGCTGCCAGTAGATCGTTGCTATCGAGTTCGGTTTTGATCGAATCGAGCATGTCGCACGCGTGACCTTCGTCGCTGCCGATCAGGCAAACGAAATCGCGATAGCCATTGAGCACCGCCCAAATGCACGCAACTTCCGCCAGTGAGCTTTTGCCCGATCCGCGAGCCATCGCAAGCGAGAACAATCCGCCTCGAATCACGGCTTCTTCAATCTTGGCGATGACTTTCAAATGGTCGGGCGACCAGGCCAGATGAAACGTCAGATTGAAGTAGGCTTCGCAAAAGAACCGAAAGCTGCCGGCGGCTTTGGCTTTGCGTTCCGGATCCGCGACTTCGGGCATCTCGCCGATGTCTCGTCCGGCCAACGCGATGGCTGCGTTACGCTCGCGCGACTTAGCTTTCAGCTTGGCGTATGGATCTTCATCGCCTTGCGGTTTTGGCTTGTGGCGTACTTCATGGAGCCATGACGCATAACGAAGCAAATCGACGTGTCGGCCGTCTCCGATGCGGTTGCCAGCTCGAGTTCGATGGCGATGGAGTTGCCGTTCGTTGATGACTTCGCCAAGCGGCGTGGAGTTCAACAACCGACAACATTCGCTCGGCCGAAGTTTGCGAGGGTCAATCGCCACGATTCATCTCCTTCAATAGCCAAGCCGCATAGGCCAGAACGTTTAGTCGGCCAGTCTCATCGGTGGGTGCTCCGGCATCGATGTCAGCCTGGATTTGTTCCACTTCAACGCGCCGTCGCGCGAGTTTGGAAAACAACAACGCGGCCTGCTCGGACGTCATCGCGTTCGGGTTCAACTCTTCTCTTTCTTCTTCCATGAATCGGTCCAACTGCTAGGGATAGGCGAACATGCAACACGTCGCGACACGCCCGCGACTGTCGCGAAGCGAACCATGTTTCGGGTACTCGGCCACATGTTTTGGGCGGCGACAGTGGGCCGGAACAGGCCGCCTGTGGGCATGAAAAGAAAGCTGCAGATTCCTCGAAGATTACTTTCTGACTTCGCTTGAGGTCCTCCGAAACGCATGGCTCATGTGTCACACGCGAACGCAAAACGCATCGCGAAACACATCGAACCAACCACCCATCGGAGACCTAGCCATGCAAGCCAACGACATCGCCTTTGGAATCGAAATCGAAACCACTTTGCCCGGCCGCGACCGCACGCCGATCGGCGGATACCACAACGGATTGCCGGTCGCCTGGCTGCCCACGGGATGGAAGGCAGAACGCGACAGCAGCATCCGCACACCGGCCGGACGCAAACCGGCCGAGTTCGTATCACCGATCCTTCGCGGATACGAAGGGCTTCAAAACGTGGAACGGGCGGTCGACGCGATCAAGGAACGGGGCGGACGGGTAAACGAGTCTTGCGGGCTTCACATTACGGTGACTTGGAATGGCGACGCGGCCGCGCTGGCCAGATTGATTTCTTTGGTAAGCAACCACGAGAAAGCCATCTACGCTTCAACCGGAACGCGACGACGCGAGCGAAACAGCTGGGCCAAGCAAATCAAAACCTATGGCAACAAAGACGCGGCCAAACGACGATGCGAAAGCGACCGCTACCACCTTTTGAACCTGACGCACCTCGCACGCGAACGATCGCGAATCGAATTCCGGGCCTTCGGGGGAACGCTCAACAAAACGAAACTGATCGGATACATCCAGATGGTGCTTGGCTTGGTAGAGCTGGCCTTGAACTCGAAGCGATGCAGCGGCTGGGATTACAACAAGAAGCCCGGAACGAAAAGCTGCTGGGATCGACCCACGGCAGGTCACGGCGAAACGGAACTCAACCGACTCTTCTACCGACTTGGCTGGACAAAGGGTTGGTACAAAGGCGACCTTCGCGACAAACGTTTTGGCCAACTTTCGCAAGGCGACGCGACCTGCGATTGGAAGCCGGTCAAAAAGAAGCTGCTTGACTTGGCCCGCAAATACGACCAAGCGGCCTAACGCCTTCTTCTTTTCTTCAACGCCGCCGAGCTTCGCGCGGCGTTTCTTCGTTTTGTGGCCGCGACGCTCGTCAACTGCGGGCGGTTTCGGGTAGGTCAAAGGTAGAGGGGCAGCTTCTGGGACATACGCACACGCGGCCGATGTGGGCGACACGGGCAGCATCAATAAACCTGAGAAAAGCCTGCGAATTACTGGCTGGATTCGCTTGCTGTGTTTGGAAACGCATGGCTCATGTGTGTCATCGGAAGACGGTTTTTCATTTACCCAAACGGAGAAACAAACATGACCCTTGGCGAACTGATCGGCTTGCTTGAAGAGTACCGCGACGAGCACGGCGAAGACTGCGAAGTGCGGTTGATGACGCAACAGAACTGGCCGTTTGAAAACCGCATCGCCGGCGTAACCAGCGGAGCGGAGATGAACGAAGCGGAGCACGACGACCCGCACGAGTTCGCGGACGACCAAGACGTCGCCGAAGACGCGATGGTCTACATCGTCGAAGGCGGGCAGCTTTGCTACGGCAGCAAACGAGCGTGGGAAACCTGCCGCGATTGCTAAACGCGAACCAACATGCCGGCGGCGAGAAAGATCGCCGCCGGCCTTTCTATTCAACAACACAGGAACGAACCAATGACGAATCGAGAGAACATTGAAGATGCCTACGCGGCCGCGCACATTCGGGCTTTGACCTTGCTGGAAAACTTGCATGAAAGGGTCGAAGACTTGCCGGCACCAGGCAATAACGACCATCCGATCGATTGGGGCCATGTTGGTTCCTTGAATCATCTGTGCGAACAGCTGGCCGAGTTGAAGAAGCAATTCGCGCTGGACGAGGACTGATCGGCATCCGCTTTCCTTTCCCAACACGCCGCGACGTTGGCAACCTGTCGCGGCGTTTTCTCATGTGCGGGTTCCTTGAGGCATTCGGATCGGACCGCACACGTGGCGAGTGTCGCCGGCCGGACGAAACCGCAGAAAGACTGAAGATTCCTTCCGGACTTCGCTTGCTGTGTTCCGAAACGCATGGCTCATGTGTGTTAACGCCGACGGGGCAAACCAAGAAACAAACCTTTCTGCAGGAGACGAAACCATGCCCAAAGAGAACAAGACCGCCGACCTTCGCGGCGCGATGCAACAACTTGACCCAGCGACCTACCAAGACATTCGCGAAAGCTATTACCGCATCGCCGACAACCTCAAACCACTGGCCGACGCATTGGAGAAAGCCGACGCGGATCTCGGCGGCCAGGCTGGACCGCTGCTCGACGAGCATTTTCTCTTCCTGCAGATGTACGAACAACTCCGCAAGAGCAACCTCGGCGGGGTGGTGTGAGACGGAAGCCGAAACGCCGGCCCCGGCTCTTCGGTAGCTCGGGCCGGCGTCGTCGCGGGCGGTCCCCGCGGCCTGACGATGGCAGCCACGCATCAAACTTGAAAACGGAGAAACGAAATGAAGAAGGCAGACGTAAAGATCGGCGGTGAGTACTACGCCAAGGTCACGAACAAGAAGGTCGTTGTGCGGATCGACGCCGAGAACTCTTCCGGCGGCTGGGACGCGACGAATCTTTCGACAAACAAAAAGGTGCGCATCAAAACGGCCGGCCGATTGCAGGGTTCGGCTCGCGCCACTGCGACTGGTTCGGAACCGACCAAGCGAGCGAAGAAGCGCACCGCCAAGAAAAAGTCTGATTCGCCGGCCACCGAGAGGAAGCTCTCCTGTGTAAAGGCGGCGATCAAAGTCTTGGAAGAGAGCAACGATCCGCTGAACACGCAAGAAATGATCGCCTCGATGACGGAGGCGGGGTACTGGACTAGTCCAGGCGGGAAGACTCCGCACGCTACGCTGTACTCGGCGATCCTCCGCGACTTGGCTAAAGGCGAGGAAAGCCGATTCGTGAAGACCGAGCGCGGCCGGTTCACGGTTCGCAGTTAAACGAAAGGGACGGATTCGATGCAAAAGCACTTCCACGATTTACGAGAGGTCGATGACTTGGCGGACGGCGAGCGGGCTTTGCCCGAACCCGGCGTGACGTATGACTTGCGGACGATGGAGAACCGCACGGTTGATTCCGAGGTCGAATGTGTCTTCCGCAATGGCGACACGTTGTTCGCCCGCACGGCCGCCGGCGAGACGTATCCGGTGACGGGTGAAGGTTCGTACGTCTTGGTTCCACACGGCTTGTAGCCGCAACATTTCTCTGCTTGGCGAACGCTTCGCCACACACGCCCGACGTTGGCCACGATCGGGCGTTTTCTCGTTGGTCGGCAAGTTGGCCGCGCGAATTCTATGGCCCACGCGCGGCAACGTCGGCCGCGATTTCTTCCCGTTGAAAAACATGGCGAATCTCTCCGCATGTTTTCCGAAGTTCGCTTGCTGTGCTCGCCAACGCATGGCTCATGTGTGTTAACGCGTCCGAAACCACTTTTCACGAAAGCAGAAACTGATGAAACACACTTGCAACCTCAAGGCGGGCGACCGCGTCCGCCTGGTTTCGATGACCGACGATCCCGACCCGATTCCCGCCGGCACCATCGGAACGGTCGTCGGTATGTATCCGCAGAGCGATTGGACGCAAGTCGATGTCGATTGGGACATCGGCCGATCGCTGATGCTTTCCATTCCGCCGGACCGAGTCGTGCGACTCGCGGCCGGCGACTCCAAGACCGATTCTTCAACGAAAGGAAATTGAAACATGTCCACCAGAGCCGTAATCGCGACGCAAACTTACGACCGAGGTATCCTCGCCACTTACTTGCATTTCGATGGCTACCCAGAACACGTTCTCCCAATACTGGTCGATGGCTACTTGGATCCGGACGAAGCGATCGAGTTGATCGAAGGCGGCGAACTGCGATCGCTATCTCCGCGACCGGCCGAACCAGAGTATTTCGAGAACAGCCGACGCACCGAGGAATTGAAAGACGAATCGGAGCTCGACCGGCTTGCCCGCTACCTGAACGCGGAGCACATCTATTTCTACGATGACATGTGGCGTCATCGGAAGGTTTAGCAACGAAGGTCATCGCATACTCTCCTCGCGAGCGCCGACGGGAATCGGCGACTCGCCGGTCCGCTCTAGCACCGCAGCTTTGCCGGTGAAACGCTGGAAGCGGTCGACGATCACGTCGCAATATGGCGGGTCGAGTTCCATCAAGAACGCCTTGCGTCCGGTTTGTTCGGCCCCGATCAAGGTCGAACCGCTGCCGCCGAACAGGTCCAGCACGTTGTCGCCTTTCCGCGACGAGTATTGCATCGCTTTCACCGCTAGTTCCGCGGGCTTGCCGGTGAGATGCTCCAACTGCTGCGGCGGGATCTTCTTGATATGCCACAAGTCGGTTGCGTTGTTGGGACCGTAGTACTTGTGGCCCGCTCCCTCTCGCCAACCGTAGAACGCCCATTCGTGTGCACCCATGAAATCCTTGCGCGTCATGACCGGGTGCAATTTGTCCCAGATGATGGCTTGCGAGAAATACAGCCCAGCCGCTTCCAAGACCGCCGGATAGTTTCCGATGTTCGAGAAGCCTCCCCAGATATAGAAGCATCGACCCGGCTCCAAAACGCGAGCGATGTTGCCGAACCAGGCTTTGAGCAACCGATCGAATTCTTCGTCGGACACGAAGTCGTTTTCCAACGGACGGTCCTTCGCTCGCATCTTCTTCGGGCCATCTTTGGACTTACCCTTGCCGGCCTCGAACGAACTGTTGCCCGCCGCGATCGCGTTCTTACTGCGAGGTTCGACCTTCACGTTGTACGGGGGATCTGTATTGCAAAGTTGAATCTTCGCGCCATCGAGTAGTCGATCAAGGTCTTCGGCGTTGGTCGAGTCACCGCACAGCAGTCGGTGGTCTCCGAGGATCCAGAGGTCGCCCGGTTGCGTGACGGGATCGTCGGGCGGCTCGGGAACATCGTCGGGATCGGTTAGTCCTGGCTCAACGCCTGGATCAAGCAGCTTGGCTAACTCGTCACTGTTGAATCCAAGCAACTCGCAATCGAACCCATAGTTTTGAAGCTCTCCGACCTCGATCGGTAGTAGGTCGTAATCCCACTCCGCGTTTTCGCCGGTACGGTTGTCAGCGATTCGGTAGGCCTTCACCGCCTCGGGTTCGAGGTCCGTTGCAATGTGCACCGGGACCTCGGCAAGGTTCAACTGCTTGGCTGCTTTCCAACGGGTATGGCCGACGATGATCACACCGTCGTGATCGACCACGATTGGCTGGCGAAAACCGAATTCGTTGATGGATTGGACGACCGGAGCGACCGCATCGTCATTGATTCGAGGATTCTTTTCGTAAGGCTTGATCCGATCAAGCGACCACATTTCGACCTGCATGGGCAGCATCCTTTTCCAAAAGGGAGAAACGGAAAAGGCTCGGTCGGTGGGTAATTGCGTGGATGGTTGGGCGTCCGATTTTCATTCGGACAAACAAAACAAACTGTGCCTAATAGCGTGGCTGTTCCCGCGGCCCTGACATGAGACACATTTCACGGGAGGACCCGTTCGATGCGTCACCAAATCTGTCTCCTGACCCCTCGCGTGCGCGTGAATGCGCATCGCGGGGGTGTGGGCGTGACAGGGGGACAGATACAGATAGAGAGAGTGTTTCTATAGACATTTACGGTCTTTTCCTTTCACGCGAAGTGTCACTGAAGTGTCACCACGACTGGTGACACTTCGGGACGGATTCGGCTGATTGATTTAGTTTGGGTAAGGTTTCGACGCTAATTCGTCCCTGCCGCGTGACAGATGGTGACACTTCGATGACACCTTATTCCACTCCGATGGCCCGATACCCTTGCGTGGTTCGGGCGGAAGACTGGATCACGGTCGGCTCGATTTCGCCTTGCTGCACCAAGGTCAGAACCACTTGATCGAACTCCGCTGCCTTCAACTTCATGGCTCGCATCAAGTCACGACGGGCCATGACCTTGTCGCTCGCCTCATTGATCTTGTTCAGAAACTTCAGGCACTCTTTGTGGAACGGGTTCTCCGCGACGTGTACCGAGGCGAGATAGAGCTGCCGACGAGTCTGGTGCAGCGCGAACTCACTGGCCCAGCGGACAGCGTCGAGTGAAATTTGGGGTTCGATGTGGTTCTCGCTGCAGGCGTAGATCAAAGCAAGCTTCTTAGCGTGCTCGCACGTTCGGCTCCAGGCAGTTCGAGCAACTTCATCGCCAGCGTCGTCGGCCTGGTCGTATTCGTCTTCGGTTTGTTCTCGGAGCTGGGTAATCGCTGTTTCGGCGTCAGGCGTGAACGCAATACGAGCCGGCTTAGGATGAAAGTTGAGAAAGTTGCCAGTGCCAGGCTCGAACTCGGACCACCACTTGGCGACTTCTAAGATATCGTCGGGTAGATCTCGGGCCGATCCAGGCATTTGCCCTTTGCCACGCTTGCCGACGTCGATGATGTTCAGCCGAGCGAAGAAGCCGTTGGTCAACATTCGCTTCGATAGTGCTTCGTAGAAGTATTGAGGTGTCGCCGTGCCGAAAAGAGTGAGGTGCGGTTGGTCGACGTGGATCGCGTCTTTCTGATTGGCTTTGACGCGAATCGGATAAACATCGCCAGCGGACGTGTAAAGCGTCAGCAGAATGTTCGGGATCGATTCGCGGCTGTTCTCGCGGTCGAGATTGATCTGCCGAAGCACTCCGTCCATCTCGTCGTTCTGGAACAGCATGCAGCCGGTACGAACGAGAGCGTCTTGGATGCCTTCGCCCGAAGCGAACTTGTCTCCCAGCGAAGCCGACATGCCAGTCTGGAAGAGAACTTGTGAATTGACTTTGCGCGGGAACTCTTTTCCTGTTCCGCTGCCGGCAAGTGCGAGTAGATACAGATTGGTTCTCAGATCTCCTGTCGTGCATACCTTTCGGCCGGCAAGGAAGGACTGCAATGCCATCGCGCCGCAGAACGCCAAGCCAAGGTTGGGATACGGCGCGTTCGCGAGCGTGAAGTCCATGACTTGTTGTACGAAGCCGGGGACTTTGAAAAACTGCTCAGGCAGTCGACCGGGGTCACGAACGGGGGCATTTCGAGCGGCGTTTGATTCAGTTGCCAGCGTCTTGGTTGAGCCAACAAGGAACTTGCTGAGGTCGACTGCTGGATCGTCATTTTGCAGCGTCTGGGAATCTCGCAGCCAACCAAAGGGGCGGTCGTGCGATTTGGTTGCCGCTTGGTTGATCTTGTGCTGCAGCTCTTTCTCGGACCAAGGCGGGCTGCAGCGTGCGTTGTATTCGGTGGTCAGGATCGCCAGGGCACGGTCACGTGCGATTCCGAAACCGTGGACGAGCGCAGTGGCTGCGGCGTAGGTTTGCGAGTGTCCGCCACTGCCCGAGACTGCCGGCGGCATGGCCGAAAGGTAGGCGATGGCTCGTGTTTCCACGTCGGACGCGTCCGTGGGCGAAACTGGCGGCAACGTCGGCGTCTTATTCGTGACGCTACCGCCACGCTTGATGATGACGGCATCGGCGAGTGCTTTCACGCAGGCGGACAACATCGGCGCGGGAACGGAGGCTGGTTCGGCGTCGAGTGTGTCATACGCTTCACCATCGGGATGGATACTTGGTCCGACAACGGTTTGCGTTCCAGTGGATCGCAACTCGACCATCATCGTGCCGTCTTGGGGATCGGTGTGCTTTTCGGTGGTCGCGCCGGCGGCGATGTACCATCGGTGAGACTTTGGAGCTGACGGTCTACCGGTGATTGCTGGCGTTGGCGGCAGGTATTGATCGGCCAGCTCAATTGCTTCGTCGCAATCCAGGTCGACATCCACCAGCCAGCCAGAAGGTTCGCCCAGAATGATTCCGATATTGCCAGGATCCGGAAACACCTCGGGTTCCAATCGCAACTTGGTCCAATCGCGTCGAGCCGGCGATTTGCCACCAGCGCGCAGCGGCACACACCACCAGCCTCGCTGGCGAAAGTTCGCGACTTGCTCCCGAACGCTCGACACTAGAACGGCGCCTCTTCAAGTGAGCTGCTGGGAACCTCCGATAGCCGATAGTCGATGATGCGATCGTAGGGTTGGCCTGCAATCGCTCGGACAGTGATGGATCCGGCTGTTGCCAACAGACCGGCGTCCGCCAGGTCAAGTGCTTCCTCAGCATTGTCCGGGCAGGGATCGAGGCAGCGTTCCGACCACCACAATTCGGCTTTGCGTCGCGCGTAGCCCGAGTGCTCGATGCAAATAAATTCGCTTTGCCAGTGGTCGAGGCCGATCATGTAATCGACGCGCAAGCATCTCGGTGCATCTTCGTCGGCATCGCGTTTGCGATGGATGCGATAGACGATGTCGTGGACGTCGTATTTGCTGTCGGTGATTTCGCCAGTTAAAACACCAGCGGTGCTAGCCCGGGCATCGTGGGGTTCCCGTTCCGGCGGAGGGAATGGATGTCCGCACTCGGGGCAGCTCGCATAGCCACATGCGACCAAGGCATTACACTTCTGACACTCCTTCGCTGGTGGCTCAATTCCGGGACGGAGTTGCTTTTCCTTGGGTTTGATTTGATCGATCGGACCGTGGCGTTCGATGTTGCCACCGAAGTCAAGAACCAGGCAGTTCTGTTTGTCGGGATGCAGCCGGAATCCACGGCCGACGCATTGGTACAGCAAGCCCGCCGACATGGTTGGTCGCAGCATAACCACGCAGTCGACACGCGGCGCATCGAAGCCGGTCGTCAACACGTTCACGTTGCAGAGGAATCGCAACGGCTCCGAATCAAAGAGCGAACCGCTTGCATCACCTCGAAAGCGAGTGAGAAGCTGGTCACGCTCTTCGGCCGAAGTATCGCCAGTGATGAAACCGCACTCGATTTCGTGCTCATTACGGAGTGTGTCGACGACTTGTTGTCCGTGAGCGACGCTGGCTGCGAAGATCAAGATGGATTGGCGGTCCGCGGTTAACTCAACGATCTCACTGCATGCAGCCGAGACCAACTCGGAGTCACTCACACGTGCTTCCACCTCATCGGCGACGAACTCACCGGCTCGAACCTTGAGGTCGCCAAAGTCGGCTCGGTTGACTCCGGCCTTGGAGATCAATGGGCAAAGATAGCCATCGCGGATCAATTCCTTGATGCCGATCTCGTAGCAGACGTGATTCAAGAAATGATCGGGCGAACAGATCATGCCTGAATCGAGGCGAAACGGCGTCGCAGTCAATCCAATGACACGGACCTGCGGATTGATGACTTTGCAATCGGCCAGGAACTGCCGATACATGCCGTCACCCTTCTTTGAAATCAGATGGGCTTCGTCGACGATGATGAGGTCGAACGGATCGAGCTCACAGGTTCGCTTGTAGATGCTTTGAATCCCGGCTACCAGGATCGGTGTAGTTGTGTCTCGCTTCTTTAGGCCAGCTGAGTAGAGACCGACCGGGATGTCCCGGCAAAGCTTCCGAACCTTGTCCGCATTCTGTTCGAGCAGTTCTCTCACGTGAGCCAGAATCAGAACACGTCCGCCCCAGCGCGACACCGCGTCGGACGCGATCTGAGCCAAAACAAGTGACTTGCCTGCGCCGGTCGGAAGCACGGCGACTGGGTTGTCATCGCGTGACCGCAAGTGTTTGTAGACCGCATTTACAGCGGCTTGTTGGTAGCCGCGCAGATTCATGCAATCCTCTGTCCGTTGTGGTACTTCGCTCCACGAACGACTCGAATACCTGGGAATTTCATGCACCATCTGGTGCAGTCGATGCAGAAGCGATGCCCGGGACCGTCGGATTGGAACTCGTCGTCGCAACGCAGACAGGTTCGATAACCTGGCTTACCAAGTTCAGCCGGCACGTGGCGGATGGCGACTTCGGCGCAAGCGACTTCCTTGCATGGCGATTGTTTTTCAACGCACAGCTTCACGATCTGGCTGTCGTCGTGATACGCGCCGCCAGCTTGCATCGCGTCAAGCAACGCCTTGAGCGAGTTGTCGATATCTCGGCGACGGCGATCTGGTGGCGTGAGCCCGATGTTGACGATCAATTCGTTGTCGAGCGGCTTGATGCGGTCGCGGGCCATCAGGGACTTCACCGTGCTGCGATACTCGCGGCCGGCGCGGCTGATTAACACTCGGCTGCCTACGTGTCGCCAGTAGTGGTTGACTGAGGGTGGAAATGGAAGTCGAAGTCGAATCATCAAATTGCTCTGTGCAGGAAAGAAGACAGCCAACCAGCAATCCTTTGCCGGCTGGCTGTTTGGGCCTTGGAACGATGCAGAGAGGAGGCGCCGACTATCGTTTCCAAGGCGGGGCATCCGAGCCGGAAGCGTCCGGCGTTGAACTCGCGACCTCACTCGCCGCGATGGGCTGAGCGGTGGCGTCGCGACGGGAATACCCCTTCACTTCGTTTTGCAGTTCGCCCGTGTCGCTGCGGCGTTTGACTCGCACGTGGATGAAGCAGGGCAAGTTGTGAAGGTCTGTCGAATCAGTCGGCACCATCACTCCGACGGCATGGCAGATTGATGAAAGTTCGCGTCGAGCGATTTCAACTGCGGTTCCGTTCGGGTTGTCGAGGTTCAATCGCACCCACAGCAATCGGTTGGCGCATTCGCCTTCGATGATTTGAAAGGTGAGTTGCAGATAGTTGCCGGTCCCAGACTTGGTTGGCTTCATTTCACTGTCGGTGACGACGGCGACATATTTGCCAGCGGGGATCGGTTCGAGATCGTCGGCTGGTTCGACTTCGTTGGCGTTGAATCCGTTGAGGTTGGCCATGTGGGTTCCTTGGGTTGAGAGACTGAAAGGGTATTGAGAAAAGCTGGATTTAGCTGACGGCTTGTGGTTCGGGCCGCGGCTTCGCCGACTGACGCATCGCACCCACGAAGGCGGACCAAGACATAGGCAGTTCATCCGTGATGCCGTAACGATTTTTGGCAACGCAGCTAGGCGAGCCGTAAGCACGCATGACCCGTTCGCCACCTTCCTTACCGATCGCATGGGCGACAGTTCGCTTGCGGTTAAAGCCGGCGTCTTCCGTTTGCGTTCGCATCTTGCGAGTCGCAAAGAGCACGGCGTCGCACCACTCTTTGACCAAGGCCGCCGCGTGCTTGTGCAGTCGAGGCGAATAGCGGTCGTAAGGCGACGACTCCGGATCCTCGAACCGTTCAACCTTCGAGTGAGCGATCAAGACGACGACCATTCCGCGTGAACGAAGTGCGCCAAGGTGATTGAGGACTTCTCGCCAGAGCGTCAACGCGTGGGTGTAGCCGCGAGCGTATCCGCCGTCGACTTTTTCGATCGATTCGACGCCATACTGCTGGCAGAGTTTGTCCCAGATGAGGCGTTCCAGCCAATCGAGCGAATCGATCACCAGGGATTCATAGCTGTGATCCGACGTCCGCAGTGACAACAGCGCCGCGGTGACTTCATCGAAAGTAGTCGCCAACGGAAATCGATCGCAATCGATCTCGTCGAGCCCGTCTTCAGTTTGAATGAAGATGGGCTTGGAGGCTTGGCTGCCAAAGGTCGACTTTCCGATGCCTTCGACTCCGTAGAGCAAGACGCGAGGCGGTTTCGGTTGCCGGCCGGTTTGGATTTGGTCGAGTAGATTGGTCATGGTTGGTTGATCTCCGATCGGATCGTGGTGCTGATTGGTTAAAGGGACTGGATGGGTTCGATCTCGAAGTTGCCGTCGGCATCGCTGGTGACGAGGTAGTGACGGAAGTCGACTTGAACGACGAAGCGTTGTTCACTGCCAAGCTGTTTCCGCAGCGATTTACACGCTCCGGTGAACTCCTTGCTGATCTCATTGAAGCGATCTTGGATTCTCAGATAGCGACCCACGGCCAGTGAGATGGAGACACGTCGTTCGATGTCGGTTGCTAGGTTTTGCATTCAGGTTCCAGACTTGTTGATTGAAGAAGGCGTTTGGGAAACACCAGGCCGCCGCCGGGAATAGACCTACCCGGTTCACGTCCGTACCGACGAAGTGCGGTCGAAATATTCGGCCAGCCCGGCGTCCTCGAAGTGCTCACGAATCTTGCGAAACCAGCCCGATGCAGTGGTTCGAGCGACACCGAACTTGTCCGCGATTTCGGTGATCGTCATCGTCTTTCGCAATTCGATGAGGTGCCGCTGGTGGGCGGGTAGCTCGTCAATTCGGTTTTGCAGATCGCTACGTAGATCGGATAACTCGGACTGGCTGCGTCGCATCCGGCCGGTGTGGCGGTCGAGTGCTGTATCGGAGATCACGTGGGAAATCCGCAGCGTTTCGCCACTTGATTGAGTCAGTGGCGTGCTCAACAAAATCGTGTTTGCATCGCACCGCTTCTCTGCACAACGATTGCGGACAATGTTGGCGACGTATCGTTCAACGATGGCAGTAACGAACTTGTTGCGATGGCCTTCACGCGAGTCGTACAGCCGCACGCCTTGCATGACTCGGACGTAAATGTCCTGTTGCAGATCGTCGCGGTCGACTTCGGTGTAGCCATACTTGCCGATCAGGCCGCCCGTTTTTCTCTCGACTAGGTTGCGAGTGAACGTGTCTTCGTATGGATTGAAATTGGATTGTGTCACGGTGAATCTCCTTGGCCGGAGACATGCCGAGGCGTGGACGACGGACCGCAGGCCAACGAAAAAAGCGGAGGCAACTGTGTCGAACCAAGGTGACTTGGTGTCGCCCACAATCGCCTCCGCTTTGCGGCCGGCCGAATGTCAGGTGAATGAAATGTTCGAGTTGTTTCGTTAGGTCGCGAATTCCACGACGATCATGCGAAATGGCAAACCATGTTTGATTTCCAGCGATTCGATCTCGCCGTTGACTTGCTGATCGAAGTAGCGGAATAGTTCCGACAACGGACGCTTGATCGGGAAGTCATTGTTCTTTGATTCCCGGTGCGGTCCGTTCTCACCCATGAATTTGTGCTCACGAACGATCCTGGATTCGTCGCTTAGTTCAGGCTGACCATCACGAAAGCGAATTCGCTCAATCCTGCCAAAGTTGATTTGCTGAAGCGTTTCGAGGAATAGCTGTCGCTGCAGTGAAAGAGATGTCTTTTGCACGAGTTCCATTGTGGGGCCCTCTTGTCGGGGCAATCATCAGAGACCAGCAACAGGCTCAGGGCTGGTCATCCGCGATTGTTTCCGACTCGATTGGGAGTCAGCGTTGAAGCCTGTCATCCCTTACTGGCGAATTTTCGCTGCGGGCTCAAAATTTCGCCGACCTGTAAATCCATCAGGTAGCACGAACCCCAGATAACCCGGCATCAGAAGAATGAAAAGAATTCGCGAAAAGAAATGCGAGGGCGAGCGAAATTTCACCGTGTATCAAGGTTCGTCGATCGCGAACATCGTTCGATAACCCTTGAGGGACTTGTCGTATTTGATTGGCGTGCCCTCGATTGCAAACGCTGCGGTCAACTTCTTGTTCAGTTCCTGAGTTTGCTTTTTGACGTTGGCAGCGGCACCACGATCGCCCCATGTCAGTACGCCATGATTCTCGGCGAAGGTACGCAGGACTAGCCACTGCTTCACGGGCTTGGCGTTGCGGCTATTCGCCATGCCAAGTTGGGTGTAGTGGAAGATTCCAGAGCTACCTTCAACGCTGACTCGAATCGTCTCATAGTCGATGAAGCGGATGCGGACAGATGCCCAAGTCGTCCCGTCTGAAATGGAGAGAAGCGGCTCTGTTTGGCGAGACGGTTCTGATGGACGATGCTGTGCTCGGAATTCACTAAGTTTCTGCAATCCGCGTCCGTTGAATTTCGCTTGACCGCGGGAATCCAACTCGGTGTAGTCATTTAGCGGTATGTCGATCACTTGCCGCGACTGCAACAACAGCTGCATTGAGCTATCGTTCGCCGCAGCGTCAGTCCGCAAGATCACACAGGGCGACTCCAGTCTTGAAAGCAAGTGCATCGCTGACGAAATGAAGTCTCCGCTTGCGAGATAGATCGGCAGTTGGAAATTCAAGCTGGATCGATCGACCGTGAATTGCGATAGCCCTACGATCTCGCCAACCGATCGATACTCAAAGGGCAGGTCGATCGAAGCACAGAGCATGCGGCAGATCAGCCGCCAGTTGACCTGGAACACGACCGTGTCGCGACGTGAGACCGCGAGTGTGGCGCCGGATTCTTCGTCGACTGTGTAGACGGCCTTCTGGTCATGAACTTCAACACGCAACCAAGACCAACGGCAATTCGGGCTGGGCACGTGACTACCGAGTTCATCAGTCGCCAATAACAAATGCTCAAAGGCCTGAAGATGGTCCCCGAGCAATTGCCGCCAATGAGCGAGCGTCGTCTCGTACTTGCAACGCCTAGCTGCCCGCCAGAACGGCTCCATCGATCGCATAGGGCTGCCAATCTTGCTCAGTGATGAAACCTCGATCTCGCAGGAATCGCTCGACGACTTCGCTATCGCCGTCACGACTGTAGATTGCCACATTGGGAGGCTTGACTGTAACGACCCGAGATCTCCGGCTCGCTGCAAACGACAAGCTGAATTTTGCTTCCGTCAATCGAACATCTTCGTAGCCTTGGCGCTCAAGCCAGTCGATTCGTTCTTCCAAGACTTCCAGCACATCTTGCCGCCTTGATGTCAGCTCCTCTGGCTTGTGACCAGGAAGCAGCATTTTGACCGAATGACACTCGGCACTCGTCAGCTCTTCAATCATGGAGACTGAAAGCGAGGCTTCGCCGTACTCCAGCAGCGGATCCAGCGTGTATTTTTCGCCCGGCGGAAACATCTCCTCGTCGCCGAACATGTGCTTCCCGATCAAACGCCGATAGATCTCACGCTGTGGAACGGTTTCAGCGTTGATTCGTAATTCGCCAAGGAGCTTGTCGAACACGGCGATATCGTCTTTGATCGGTCGGCAGATGAGGGAATCTCGCAAGCCGGAGTCGAGCACGTCGAGTCGACGCATCGGCGTACCATGACTGACGAAGACGAACAGCGAACCCTCGTTCTGACTGCAATGGGCCGACGCACCACGGCCACATCCACGTCGATAAAACCAATGATCAAGGTCACGGGTGAGCGACTGCGTTCCCTCGGCAAGATCTTCCACGAGTTGCGGCGGCGTTGAATACCGCGACTGAAACGACATGAAGGCTCGTCTCGCTCTCGCGGAGTGATGGCTGAGCATCCGTTCGGCTCGATCACGGTCGCGAAGGAATGCTTCGATGGCCACGTCACCTGGAAACGGATCTTCTTCGTTCTGAAACGCGTCCATCAGCCCGTCGATTTGATCGAACAAGAGATCGATTGTCGCTCGGCCCGTTAAACCATTGACAACGTGCAATGCATCCAACAACGACGACGGCGTATCGGCATCGGGAGACGCGAACATCTCCGCCAGCTTCTGAACGTATTCCTCATGCGGGACGTCTTTCGATAGGTGGAGTTGTTTGGATTGGAGATAATCCGCATAGGGTTCCAGGAGGTTGAGGAGTCGTTGTGGTTTGATGGATTGCAAAAAGGTCAGGTTGGTAAATCGTTGATAGTTCAGGGTGTGCATCGAAGTCACGCGTTTCAGATACAGGTCATAGAGCGTCCGTGGGTAAGAAGATCAGTTCCATTCCGAATGGCTGAGAAAGAGAGGTGGGGCTGGATGACGACGGTTCCACCGCCGCTCCTGGTTGGGTTTCCGTTCCGCTCGTCCGTGGCCTACTGTCGAGCGATCCGTTCCTGTGGGCGTCCTACCGATTCACCCAGCCCCACCCGGGGCGATTGATAGCATTTCCATGTCCAGTGACACGTCTGGTCACACCGGGACAAGAAAGTTGCGAATTTCTTGCTGGCCGAGATCGGTCGGGCCGGCCAGGGAAGCTTCCCGGTCCGTGACGCTCTTTGGAAACAGCTCCTCAAAGCCATCGAACGCCAGTTGGTCCCAGGGCGAGGAGTCAAATACCTCGTCGAGAACGGGGATCAGTTTGTCGTCCCGCTCCTCGAATTCGCCGCGTTCCAAGCCCTCCATCTGGGAGTTGGAAATCCATAGGATCTCCGCGAGCTCGTTTCTGGTCAGGTGCTGTTCGAGTCGACGCATTCTGATCTGGGCACCGAACTGTTTTGGCGTCATCAATCGCTCCATCTTGGAAGGTGTCTGTATTGAAGATGGACCGATTATTCGGATGCGGTGGACACGTTTGGTCCAACTTCGCGAGACAGTCGTTTCCACATTCGTCGCTGCTTCTTCCAGGCGGGTGTCAGGGCGATCGGCTGAAGCTGGCGTATCGAAATCGGATCGCGTCCAACGGTGATTTCTTCTGCGAAAAGGATCGCCTCCTGAATGTCCGGAGCGAGCAACCGCAGGTTCATGATTTGCGTCAATCGAGCCCGAGTCACATGGCCTAGTCGTGCAAGATCTGCGTAGTCGCCGACCGTGCCATCCCCGATGAGCTTCTCAAATCGGATCGCCAATGCCATCAGTTTGGTGATCTTGGGAAGTCGCCCTTGCGGTGCATCGATGTCCGATTCAGGTTCCGATGTGGCAACGCGTCGCGCCCCGGGGCCTTGGCGATTGAACGATATGGCGAGTTCAATTTTAATTTCGTCGCTCATTGGGCGGTCTCCGCCAGCAAGCGTGCTTCGACCGATTTGATTCCGGCCAAATGAAACGTGATCGCAATCTTCTCGCCTTTCCCGTCGTACTCGATATGGCGGATCAACATCTGCAGGATCTCTACTCGTTCCTGTGGAGCCAACGTGTCCCAGAGTTCGTCAAAGTGTGCTAGCGCCTCGGTCGCTTCGTCGGGATCGAGGATTGTCTTCCGCAAACCATCCGAATCGATACGGATCGTGGAAAGCCGTTTCTCGTTTTCGCGAACTCGGTCTTGCAGGTCGGCCAACACGCCGAGCAGGACGGAATCGTCGCCGCCGGCCGGAAGTTTACGAATCACTTCTCCAAGTTGATTCTGCCACTGCGTGAGGTTGCGTTGGATGAGAAGCTCTTCGGTGGCTAGCGAAGCAATCTGTTCGCGGACGGCGGCAGATGCTTTTTCGATCGACTTCCTTGCCAAAGAGCGATCACGACCGATGGCACGTACTTGTTCTACGACAAAACGCTCGATCTCGCCGGCGGGGACTGATTTCGTCGGGCACTTGGCCCAACCTCGCTTCTGAGCCTGCAAACAGACGTAATAGCGATACCGCTTGTTGCCGGCTTTGATTGAATGCGACGGAGTCATCGAGCAATCGCACGCTTTGCAACGCAAGATCCCTTTTAGCAATGCTCCATACTTATTTCTAACCTCGCCGCCACCGGACCGTCCGTTGCGATTGAGCCTCGCTTGGACCTTCTCGAAGATTTTTAGATCGACTATTGCGTCCTGTTCACCCTCGTGAATCTCGTCTTTGTAGCGAAGCTTGCCGATGTAAGTGACGTTGGTCAGCAGTCGGTGCAGGCTGGTTTTGTTGAATGGCTTTCCGCCTCGGCACGTGCCCCGCTTGGTCGTCCATTGCTTTGTCACCCAAGCTCGACGGTCCAATTCATCAACCACTGCCAGTAGCGATCGCCGTTCCAAGTACAGGTCAAAGATTGCTCGCACCCGTTCTGCTTCCACGGGATCGACGATGAGTTTCGAGGTTTCCGCTGTGACGTTGTATCCCAGCACCGGCATTCCACCCGACCATTTCCCCTTGCGTCGCGCGGCAGCGATCTTGTCTCGCGTCCGTTCCGAAATGATCTCCCGTTCAAACTGCGCAAACGAAAGCAGGATATTGAGTGTTAGCCGGCCCATGCTGCAGGTCGTGTTGAATTGCTGCGTCACCGACACGAAAGAAACGTTGGCCTGGTCGAACTTCTCCATAATGCGAGAGAAGTCGAGTAGTGATCGGCTGAGTCGGTCCACTTTGTAGACCACGACGCAGTCGATCTTGCCAGCTTCAATGTCCTCCATCATTTGCTTAAACGCCGGCCGGTCCATGTTGCCACCAGTGAAACCACCGTCGTCGTAATGCGTTGGCAGACATGTCCATCCTTCGTGCATTTGGCTTGCGATGAAAGACTCGGCCGAGTCGCGTTGGGCGTCCAAAGAGTTGAACTCTTGCTGCAGACCCTCTTCGGTCGACTTGCGGGTGTAGATCGCGCAGCGGACTTGTTTGTCGGTATTGGGTTTGATCATGATGCCGCCTTTCCAAGTTTGAAGAATGCATAGCCGCTGCAGTGTTGGCCAGTGATCGCTTTGGCAACCGCCGTTAGTGATTTGAAGAATTCACCCTCGTACTCAAATCCGTCTTCGCGAACGGTGCAGATATAGAGCTGGCCTTTGTAGGTTCGCTTCAGTTGCGAACCCGGAGGTGGCAGACGGTCATCGTGTTCGATCGAAACCTTCGATGTGACCGTCCGCTGTGGCTGAGCCTTTGGCTTGGGCGCATCGGGTGGCGGCGACATCCGTAGATCCGCATCGTTGGCGATTTCCAGTGCACGGTTGCGTGCACGTTTGGAAATATCGCCTTCCACGTTCGACTGCATCCGCCAGGCGATGCGTTTGATCAGCCAATTCTTATTGGAGGCATTGGTCGCCTCGCCAAAGACGTCGGCATACTGTTTACGAAGTTCGCGGACGGTACATTTCTCCATCGCGCGAACCTCCTTGGCTATGTTCAGCGCCATTGGGTGGGTTCTCCTTCTCGGGAATCTCGGACGTGTTAACCGTTGTGGACAGTCAGCCCGGATTCGGGAGAAGACTCAACCCGATCGTCGGCCGAGTCGCCAGAGATTGGCGAAGATTCCTGGGATGGTTGGTCACCGTCTTTCAATAAGCGCTTTCGCTTGCTGAGCCGAACAAGCCCGGCGCCGAGAATCGACGCGATGCGCTCGAATCGTTCTTCGGGTGTTAAGTCGTCAGGATCATGATTCGCAGACACAGATCGCTCCCATTTAGAGACGTCCCGTGCCAAGTGCCTGCGATGCTCGCCCAGCCAAAGCCAACGGAGAAGAAGTTAAGCCAGTGAGACTTACCTACCCGGTTCACGTCCGAGGTGACGAACGAGAACTGCCTGTTAACCATTTGTCTCTGTTAATCAGAGAGGTTGAGAGGTTTCGTAGATTTCTCTCGGGGTGCGAGTGAGAACATGGGGGTCTCACGGTTCTCTCGAATGAGACGGGGGCGGAAGAGAGAACTTTCGCCAAACAGAGAGGTTTAGCCAAACGCCGGGAAAACTGGGGCCAAACGAAAAAACGCCCGGGGGCCTGCTCTCGGCTTCCGGGCGTTAACTGGACGGTTGGTAGTTCCGTAGTTTTTCAAAAAGCTCCCCCGACAGGACTCGAACCTGTGACAAGGTGGTTAACAGCCACCTGCTCTACCAACTGAGCTACAGGGGATAGTGATTGCTGGGGTCCTTGCAAACTGCACTGCCTCTCCAATCTGACCCGAATTTACTAGACGATCCGTTCTCTCGCAAGGGAGGAATGTTTCGAACCGTTTTTCGGCTTGGAACTCGCAGCGTCGGTGTCTCACCAGGGATTCCTGATGTGTTTTGAATCACGATCGCTCAAACACCGCTGTGCATGCAGGCAACTCCCAATCACAATGCTTTGGCTGAGCACAGCCGCCTCGCGTCGGGCTCACAGCACAGTTGAGAGGCTGCGCAATCCAAAGGTTCTGTTATGACTCAGGGAATTCCCGCTGATTGCAAGTTTTTGGCGTGGTAGTTGAGTTTGTGTGGGGAGATTCATGGCTCTGAGCCGCCCCAGTCAACTTGATCCGTCTGGTTGCGTTTGTCAGTCGACAGGTTTCTCTGAGGCACTACCGGACCATGCTCATGTAGAAACTGAATACCTGAACCTGGTCGGTATCGGCCTTGGCGACCGGGTAGGCAAAGTCGAAAGCTAGTGGAGCCGGACCAAGCATTGGCAAGGCGACTCTCAAGCCCAGGCCTGGTGCGACACGGTAGGATTTTGAGCTGAGAGTGGCGTTTGGTTCGACCGTACCAAAATCCACAAATCCTACGCCTCGGAACGCGTCGTCAGCTGTGATTGGAAAGATGTACTCCAGTGTGTTGAGCCATTGAAAGCGACCACCGACCTCGATGTTGTCTTGCACCGGACTTGCTCCGCGAAACTCGAAGCCTCGAATGGTTGCATACCCGCCGGCAAAGAAGTTTTCGTAGATCGGGGTGTCTTTTCCGCTGTAGCCAGCTCGCGTTGAAAACGAGAACGTTTGTTTGCCAGAACCGTCAGCACGTTCTGCGACCAGCCAGTAGCGTCGAAACTCAAGTTCAAACCGTGGATAAGAAAAATCTCCAAAAGCCTGCTCAAAGTTACACTCAAAGAAGTGGCCCCGTGAAGCTTGGATGGGACTGTCTCTGGTGTCATGAACCAGAGCAAGTTCTCCCGAGAATAAGGATGATTTTCCGTACACGTCTGACAGCGCTTGGACAGGAGTCGTGTTCTTGTCGTACCCACTCATGTCGACGCTTTGCCCCGTGATCCCTGCTGAAAGCGACAGGTCGGGTGTGATACGGTAACCAAAAGATAGTCTGCCCCCAAGGCGTTCTTCGTCCCAGTCATTGAATCGACGATCGTAGAGGAAGCCGCTAATGGACATGCTGATCGGTTTGTAGCCGAACAGGTTCGGGTCGGCAAACTGCATGGTGTAACGTTTGAAGTTTGTGCCTGGTGCTGCCTCGAGACGGAATGTCTGGCCCGCGCCGCGGAAAGCAGTTCCGCTGAACATGTCCTGGAAAGAACGTGGCCAGCGACAGATGTCAAAGTTGCGTTCGTCGATCGTCAGTTGTCCGGTAATTCCGGCGTCACTGTTGACGGCACCACCCAGCATGATGCGACCTGTGCGTGCTGGGAAACCATTGATGATCAAGTCGGCTTCACGTACTGTTGGCCCCGGTTGGTATCCCATGTTGGGCATGATCGGTGCATAAGGCTCAGCGATCCCGGTGTTCCCAACCATTGGCGCGCCATCAGCGGTGCCGTAAATCGGAGGACCCAAAGGACCGGTGTTAGTCGCTGGAAGCCCCGAGCCAAATCCTGGTGACGCCGGAGGCGGCAAGTAATTTGGTGGGGCCGCATTGCCAGTGGTCGGAGGGGCTGTTGCCAAGGATGGCGGAGCGACTGTAGGAGGTGAGTAATTCGGCGGTGGTTCGCTCGGAAACTGTCTCGCCACATAGGGTGCTGCACCGCCAGATTGTGACGTGGCTGCATTCATGTTGGGCGTGGTTGCCAAGTCACCTGCGTAGCCAGATGCCTGAGCGACGGCTTGGTTGTAGGCTGCAGGCTGGTTGTAGGCGTGATTCCCAGTTGCAGGAGCGTTAGCAGCGCTGTAGTCGCCAAGGTTTATGTCGGACAGGTTGAAGTTAACTTCTCCGGGATCAGCCGGTGGAGAGAGTGCCTGGCCGGTGACTGGAGAAACCGTGAATGATCTGTTCGCTGCAGACTCGGTGGGAACCGGAGGTGCTGGTTTGAACCACGGCTGATTCGTCAGGGGGCTTACGCATCCTGTCAGGCACACCAGCAATCCCATCATTGCCAAGCCGTTGGCCCAATGGCCTTTTGGTGTGCTATTCGTGTCCTTCATGCGGTCAGCTTCATCTGAAGTTTGAAAGGTAACAATGAACGAGTGGAGGTGGCCGTCAGCCCGGCAGTGAGTCTTGTTTCTAGAAGTCATCAAATTGCTCCCCTCGTGGAACGACTTTGATGTCTGGTGGGTCGGCGATCTGTGGATTGACTTCCAGCAGTTGGCTTCGTTCGAGTCGTCTTCGATTGAGTTCAAGTGTTCGTCGATCAATCCAGTCACCTTCTCGCAGATCGACGAGGTTCAACATGGTTGTTTCTTTCATGAGGTCGGGATCGCCTTCAATGTTGACCAGAATCTCACCAACTTTCCAACGATCGCCCTCAGTGATTTCGTAGACAAGGTCGACAACGTTTGACTCATCTCGCATGACTGTTTTGGGTTCGACATCGGCATAGATGTAACCGAGCTCTCCGTAGCCATAAACGAGTTCACCGATGTCGCGTCGCATCAGGGTGCCGTCGAACATGTCGCCTGGCTTCAGGTTCATGCGTTGGCGTAATGATTGTTCGGTGATGTATTGGTTGCCAATGACTTGAATATCGTTGACTTTGAATCGAGGTCCCTCGTTGACCACAAAGTTGACGGTTAACCACTTGCCGCTGTCGTCGTATTTGATCTGGCGACCAACCGTAGCTGTCAGGAAACCGAGGTTGTGGTAATAGGTAGCAAGGACATCGACATCTTGGTCGATCTTTCGCATGTCGACTGCGTTCCCGATGTAGGTCAGGACGCCCGCCATGGGGCCGCGACTGTTAATGATTTTCTTCAGACGCGCCTCGCTGACGATGGTCGAGCCATGAATGTGGATACTTGCGATCCGTTCTTTAGGACCCTCGTTGATGCGATAAACAACAGCACCAGGGTCGCCTTCGATTCCGATCACTGACGTGATGGAGATTTGATTGAAGCCCTCCGACAGGTAGTAGTCGATCAATCGACGCCGAGCAGACTCAATGGAAAACTCACTCAAGGGGTCACCTTTGGAGATGCCGCAGCGGCCTTTTACCTCACGTTCACCCATGGCCCGATTGCCATGGTAAATGACTCGTGTGATCATGGGGCGTTCATTGACGATGTACGTTACGTCGACGCCGTCAGGCTGCTCATCGATCTTGAATGTGACGTGGTCAAATGAACCCATGTCATTCAGGCGTCGCACGTCGCCCAGCACAAGTTCGTAATCGTAAAAACGACTCTTTCGTGTCTGAAGCTTTGATGTGATCTTGTGGATGCCTACTGCACGGTTACCTATCACACGCACGCTTTTGACAATTGCATCCCCTTTTTCACGGTGAATGGGTAATCCCTCGATGTTGTGAACATGTTCACGAAATTTGGGTTTTTCTTCTGCCGGTGGTGCCCCAGCGTTTCCGCCTCCCATTCCCGCCCCGCCCATTTGGGCGTGGACATGTACAGGCAATCCAGCCAGCAGACTGCATAGAAAGAGAGCCCGGAAAATCACGGGTGATCTCAAGCCTGCTTGAGAGGCAAGGCTGGATAATTGAAGCAGGGTCAATGAACGTTGCGGCATACTCTTGGAACCAACAGCGCGAAAGTCTTGTATTCCGGTCAGTGGAGCTGAAACTCCATCTACAGTGCCCGGTAACTACCAACGCAGGCGGGATTGCCACAAGCCGGATTTGGAGCAGAGGCGACCGAATCAGTGAGGGTTTAGCAAAAAATGCAAAATATGGAGGAATATAGGTGCATCGC